>OGFJ01001033.1_pt1 | contig 20403 bp, 19 predicted proteins | sample 1570861 | NCBI WGS metagenome assembly OGFJ01 (sample SAMEA2582060, study PRJEB24529) | metagenome | biome: Human gut stool | place: China | collected 2011
GGTTTAGCGACAGGCTTTTCCTCAGTGGCGGCAGGAGCCGCTTCCATAACGGGTTTCGTTTCAAACTCATCGGAAGGCTTGCTCTGCTGAGAAGAGCCTTTCGGACGGAATTTATGTTCCGGTGTGAGGATAGGCGTTACGTTCTGAACGTTCCCTTTATTCACGGTGTCTGCCTTGTCCTTCTCGGCTTCCGACACGGGAGCGGGAGTGGTAGTGGACTTATCGTCCTGGACCTTTTCAACTTTCACGAACTGAGAAAGGTCGAGTTTGGTTTCAGCGGGAGTATCCTCTTCTTTCTTCTTGTTCAGGTCCTCCGCAAAAACCGTGGTCCAGGGCTGATTCGTCCGAGTCACATAGGGCGGTTTCTTCAATTCGCCAGACTTGTTCTGGCTGTTCTTTTCGTTGCTCATTGCTTTTCCTCCTCAAGCCCGGTTGAAGCAGACAATGCGAACATTGTAGGCATCGCTCAGGCAGGTATATACGATAAGGTCCGCAGAACCCCAAACAACCGTTCCGTCATTTTTCTGCAAAGCATCAAAACCAGTCACATCGTTGTGGCCGTCACAGGCATCCACACAGACGTAGTTGATTTGTTCGCCAGACGGAGTGATGACATATGCGGTCGAGCCGATTGTCACGGATGTCAGGCCAGGTATTTCGTTATCCGCGACGATATTGCTGCCGCCATCCTGCGGTGCTTTTGGGAAAACACATGCGCTGTCTTCACGGTTGCAGGTTTCCTGGTCCGTGTTGTTATAAAGCGCAACGTCTACCCCGGCCGCAGGGATATGCAATCGGCCGCAGAAGTTCGGGTAATCGTTATCGTCGTTATAGTTCGGACCTGCCGGTGTCGCTTCTGCCTGCTGCTCGGCCTTTGCTTCTTCTTCCTTTTCTTTTTCGGAATTCTTTTCTTCCTGGATGCTCTTCAGCTTGTTATCGATTTTCTGAATAGAAGCCTGAACATCAAGAGTCTGATTGACGGGAGTTAATTCCGTGTTCCGAACCTCAGTGGAAAGAAGCTCAAGGCGGCTGGCATCCACATCAAGTATCGGCTCCAACAGCGTAGATGACTGAGCCGAAAGAATCGCCTGTGTTGCGAAATTTGCTGCCTGCTTATTTCGCTCAACATTTCGTTTGACATCCATCAGAGAAAAGATAGATGCGAGCAAAGCAGCAATACTAAGCAGCAGCGCAACAATTTGTTTGAGAGTCTTCATTTTTTTGCTTGCCTCTGACTTGCGACCATTTTACGGATAATACGATTGAGCTGGAAAATGGGAGACCGGCTCAACATTTTCCATTATTCGCGATTCGCACATTTCCGCAAGTTTCGAAGCATTCAGGCGAATTTGACACTCAATGAAGTTCCTCAAAGCTGATTTGACCGTTGCTCTGCTGGGCCTTTTTGGAAGAGCCTCTGCCACGCTTTCGGAAACTCTGGTCAAACGGCTGGGCCTTTTTGGGTTCGTCAGAATTCTGCTGCTTTTCATTTGCCGGTTTCTTTTGCGGTTTTGCAGGAGCCTCTTTGGATGGCTGCTTCTGTTTAGGTGCCTTTGCCGAATCCTCCTTGGGACTTGATTTTGAAGTGCTCGTCCGCTTATCCGTGATGGGTTTCTTAGGCTTCTTCACTTCTTTTGAAGGTTCGACCTTGCGAGTAATGTTAAAGCCTGCGAGAGCCGCTTCCCTGTCTGCTTTTGGGCGCTGAGCTGGTGCTACCGGTTCAGCTTTTGGTTCAGCTTTTGGTGTCTGAGGAACATCAGGCTTTTGGGGCCGGGGCTGAGTCGAATGACTCTCAACGGGTTTTGCGGATTCGTGAGGTTCAACTTTAGGCTCGGTCGCTGCTGCTTTGAGAGTGCCGAACGCGTTCGTCTTCTTTGCGGGCATTTCAGGAGCGTTGTCCTGCATAGACGGTTCTTGTTCTAATGTGGGGGCGTCAACGATATCAGGTTCAGGAGGAGCAGGGACATCAAGGTCCATCATATCCATACCCGGCTCTTCTTCATGTTCATTCACATCATCAGGAGGATTGAACACGTTACCGTCATCCTCCGCAAACGGGTCCTTTTTATCATCGTCCATGTCAACCCCACTGGGGTCAAACGAAAGACCAGCGGGGGAATCAGAGTCTTCTTCAGCGAAGGGGTCCCGCGTATCGTCATCATCCACAGGCAAATCAAAAACCGGCTCTTTTTCAGGCTTCGGTTCCAGTTCAGGTTCCGGCTCAAAGATATCCGCAGCGTCAAAGGGCTTCGTGGCATCTGCACTTTCTGGTGTCGATGCAGATTTAGGGGCGGGAGGAACGATAGGTTCAGATTCATCTTCCAGAACGTCAAGGATTTCGGAGGGTTCCGGATTGATTTCGGTGTGAATGTTCACCTTGACGTTTACAGGTTCGTTGTTGTCAATCGGGGCGGATGTTTCGGGTTTCTTAGAATCCTTGGTCGGTTCTCTTTCAGGCGGTTTAGCAGACGTTTCCTGATGCTGTCCATAGTCTTTGTCCGATTTCCCTTTGTCCTGATATTTTTCGGAAATCTCTTCAAGGATAATTGATGCCTGAGAAGCAACTATATCAGAATCCGAGTTTTTCCCTTTTACCTGTTTCGGACGCTTAATGAATTCGCAGGAATCAAACCAAAGCTCATCATCCAGCAAGGGAATGTTCAGGTATATCAGGATGGAAGCAGCTACTATCAGGATTACCGATACCCACCACGCTAATGGATACAGAATAAGAGAGAAGCCATAGAGCACAAAGGCAATGTTGCGAGCGGTGCGGCATTTTGTTTTCAGCTCATCTTCTTTTGCGCCGTCAAATTTCGGGTACGAGTCTTCCTTGCCGGGCTCATGATAAAGAATATAACAGTGCTTGCCGTTGACTTTATATTGAAACAGAGTCACGACCATCGGCTCGTTCCCGCACGCTATCAAGGCTTCCTTGAATTTTTTTACTTCGTGGCGGTTCAGGCGCAAAGCAACATAATCCTTGCACCCCGGAACTTCCAATTTAAGGGCAGTGTTTCCTGTATCCGTCACAATAATTTCGAGTGCCGTCGCTTCCAGCGATTTACTGCGTCGCTTATAGGTTCTACCCATGACCACGATTCCCGTCAGAGTTCTTCTATCTTTCGTTACTCTGCACGAGAACAGACAGCACACGAAGCACAAAAGAACAATCATCGGAAAGTTCATTCAGTATCACCGTCCTGCTTACGGTTTCGATTATCCAGCACAATCAGCTTGGGTTTGTTGGTTACGTTCTGGAAGTTCACTTTCTTCACGCTTGCGCCAACTTCTTGCGTTGCGGTCTGCTCTTGAACCGGTTCCTGTGCCTTTTTCGCAGTCGAGGAAGCCGGAAAGCACTGCTCGATACTGACGAGCGTTTCGTTGTTCATTCCCTTATCACCTTCAAGGCAAAACAGCATATTGTAGGTTCCGCCAATATGGTAGTCGCGGTCCTTTTGCTTTACGGTGAGGAAGATGTCGTGGGAAGCCGTGTCACGAAGCGGATTTCCCTCTTCATCTACCGGGACAAACCGCCAAGTCTCTTTAATGCCGGTCATGTCACGCTGCTGGTCAGCCGAGACGGCCAAAGCCTTTACCGTGACATATTTCCCGTCTTTCGCCCTCTGTACAACTCCCAGATATTCCACGACAAAATACCCGGCCACGAAAAATCCAGCAGCAATGAGCACAATTCTTCGTGTATACAGTGCAAAGATAAGGCCAAGAGCTGCACTGCCAGCAGCACAGAGAGCGTATTTGATTTTCTGCGAGTTAATCATATTGTTCATGTTTCATTCAAGCGAGAAAGCCCAACCGACGCGAAATCGGCTGGGCTTTTTAATGCTGCATTCTTTACTTGTCGGTAAGAAGCGGCATCAGCCCGCTTATCCTCCTCTTTGAGTTGTTAGTGGATGCCGATACCGAATTACTGAGCATTCTGAGTCAACGGATAGCCGCCAGAATCAAGAAGCGAGGTCAGAGTGCCATCGGTGAGGTTTGCGGTAGACAGAGGAACTTTATATTCTCTGCCATCTGCGGTCTTAACGCTGGCGTAGTATTCAATGGTGACATCGCCGCTCATGTCGATATTGCTGAGAGCCTTCGTTGCAGTGTCGGTATTACCCGATGCAGGCTGATTAACAGTGGGCTGAGGCGTAACGACATCATCACTATTGGAATTTTCAGATACGGGAGGTACGCCAACCTGATGTCCGGTTACAGCAGTGAGAACTCCGTTTACACCATCATAGACGGACGGTACGAAAGCATAGCCAGCCACACCGCCAACGATGACAACTGCCAGAATTGCTGCAATGACCTTGCTGCTCTTTTTCTTTTGCGAAGGCCGAGCGGGCTCTGCGGTGGCTTGAGTCGGTGCCGGTGCGGCGTGGTGAACGCCGCTTGCAGGCTTTTCCTTTTTGCCCTTGCCAAGCCCGAAACGCTTCTTGGCCGCTTCGTTTGCTTCCTGCTGCATCAATTCCTGAGCCACCATTGTCTGGCGAGTGGCCGTCATCTGGTCCGGAAGTTCATTGGGGTCAGGAATATAGGGAACGGATGCAGTCGCTTGGGAAGGCTGTTCAACAGAACCCGTTACAGGCACTTGATATCCAGGAGCTTGTGCAGGAGAGACGCCATGAGCAGAAACGCCATACTGCATCGTGGTCTGCGGAGTCTGAACAGCGGGCTGAGGTGCGGCAGGCTGCACGGGCTGAACAACAGGCTGAGACTGAACGCGGGTAATAAAAGGTTGAGCAGCGGGGGCCTGTTGTGCAGGAGTCTGAGCCGGAATCTCTGCCGCACGTTTCTTTGCAAGCAGTGCATCGACCACCTCCTGTTTGACCTTTCGAATCGTGCCATCCGGCATGATGCAGGTGCGGTCGGCATAGACATTGGCCGGAACTTTCTGGCCGTTGATAGTAACGTGGACAACGCCAATAGGCTCGCCCAGAGTCGAATTCGGTTCCATGAACAAATATCTCCTTTCGGTTTTTGTGTGGTGTTATGTATTAAATCGAAACATTTGAGCAATCGTGTCGGAAATCCAGTGCAGCAAAACATTTGCAATATCTGCAACATATGGAATCAAAAAGCCACGTTTAAGAGTCCCAGACATGCAGCATAGGACAAAAGCTAAGCAAGACAAAAGAAGAATTGCCCAAATCAAAATAAAGATGTACTTGCCGAATCGGCCAAGGAATATCCAGCCGCCGCCCGAATCAGATTTCCTGTTATTGCATTCAGGGCAAGAAGCCGTTAGATTTCGGATATTGTTGATGTCATCGTTCGGAACAAGGATTCGGTACGCCCGATGCCTGTTTGCCAGATTGATGGAAATGATATGGTCAACCTGCATCGAATTGCGCGTCATAATGCGTCCACAATACGGGCACATGTAGAACTTTCCAAAAGTTCCGGGATGATTCAAGATATACCGGTTTCGGTAATCCTCAGACCGTTTATACTTTTTCCGGTGATTAGCCATGGCAGGCAGTCGAATGGACCCAAGGATGCTCCGGCGGAACACGGCGCTTCGGGAACCCTTCCGGCAGATGGTCCGGGAACTTGGTGCCGTCAGAATTCGTGCCACCGTTGAGCTTTTCCCATTCGTGTTCCCATGCAGAGAACTCCAGGCCGTGAGACATTTCCCACAAAGACAGTTCCCCGTAAGAGATACCACCCATTTCAGAGAGCTTTGCTCTCATAGCCAATTCCTGTGCGCTCGTAACAGTTTTATTAGATGCTTTCATTTTTTCCTCCTCGCGCTTTGCCTGTTCTCTTCTCATTTTGGCTTCCGCATTGCTGCGATGTGCTGCATTGCGCCGGTTCTGAGCGTAGCACGCAGAGCAAAATTGACGGTTCCCCAGGCTGAAAATCGGTGTACCGCAGATGCGGCAGTGTGTAAGATAACCATTGTTGCTTGCCATTTTCGCTAACCTCCTGCCATTAGTCGAAATTACAGTCTCGATTTTACGTGTGTTTTATCGACCCCATATCCCTGATGATGGGACACGAGGTTAATACATACTTATGGGTTATCTACCAAACCAAGCTGAAATCCGATTAGTCGAAACTCCAGTCTCGATTTTGGGTAACAGAAAACTAATCCTTGCTAAGCAAAGATAGCAAAGACTCAATATCGCATCCCCACAAAAGAGCAGAGAGTGCGGTATATGCGCGATGTTTCTTTTCGCAAAAGTAAGAACTGTTGATTCCTACTTGTTTGGCAAGAGTTGCTTCATCGGTTCCGTTCGGGCCATACTTCTCATTGACGACGAGCATCAGCACATCGTAGAGTTTCGAGTCACCGTCCGGGAACTGTTTCAGCAGCTCGATTGCGCCGCCAATCAACTTTGCATACTGCAAAAGAATCTGTGCCTGAGCATAGCGTGCATCCGATTTATGGTCAGATGCATCCAACTGATTGCCAGCAGTTGCAATCAAGCGCAGGGTACTGTTTCCGTCAACGCTTGACGGATGCGTGATACGGGAATATTCACGAAGCAGTACCTCTGTGTTGTGATAGAGATAAGCAGCTTCAGCGCCCTGGACAACTCCCTCATTGGGAGCCAACTGGAGAACCAGTTCCTTGATGGCTTCGCCACCGACTTTCGCAATATCTTCGATGATTCCATCAAAGTTATTCCGAATCATAACGGCAGATACCGGGTCGCTGTCCAAAATAGAGCCACGAAGCATTGCCATTGCCAGTGAAATGCGGGCTGGCTTGCAAGGCTGAGCACTCCGGAATACCGCCCGATTCATTGCATCATCAACTGCATCCACCAGCTGTTGGCATCTCGCAAAGAAAAGTTTACGCATTTCCAGATGTAAACGAGGCTTTACGTAACCTGTGCTGTTTTCCAACAGTGACTGAATCTCCGAGATGTTACGGACTGAACCGTCCGTATCCATATCATGGAGCTGTTCAATCATAGCATCGATATCTCGTGCTTTGAGAATCCAGTTCAATGCCGGATAGCACATCAAAGCAATGACAACGAATTTTTCGTCGGTTCCTTTTTGCGCCATCCGGTTCGCGCATCGGGCAAACACCCTATTGCGGTTCGTGCCGTTGTTGTAGGCAATAAAAGTTCGATTGATGTTCACAACAATTCCCTCCGAGGACAGGATGGAACTCAAGAAAGCTTTCAGTTCAGCATCCGAATCCACAACCAGATTATTTTCCAGTGCCATCATTCATTTTCCCCCTCTCCCCTGTTTTCCTCAAAACATTCAAAAGCTCAGCTCTCGCGTCGCTTTTGATGGTTTCACCAAGCATTGTATTTTCAGACATGTGCAAATCATAATGATTTTCTTTGCAAAGATTGAAGATTTTCTGGCATGCTCGGAAACTATGTACTGGTAAATCGGACCCAAACCGAATATTTCGTTCAAAATTCTCGTAATTCTCAATGCTTCTTGCACAGGAAGTATAGACAAAAACAGAAGCCCCATCTTCAAATCTCAGGTTCTCGCCGACCGCTCCATTAAGGACGTCATACAATTCTTTCAAAAAGCCATCACCCATAGCTTTGTTATTGGCTCCGTTCTGAATACGATGGTGGACCACGATATCGCCGGTGATGGGCACTTCGCTTCTCGTGATGCTTGTTGTCTCGTCCGGGATTCTTGCCTGTTCAATGTATACAACGATAGGTCTTTTACTTGATATCATAAACGCACTTCCTCGACTCAAATGATTGTTATTATTTCAGGTTTCGTTGTCGCCATGATTTGTCTTCGATGTTCAGGCTTAGCTCAAAGCATTGTTCCTCGCTATCTTTAACAGGATACTACCTCAAATGATAGCCAATTCGCACAGACGCGCAAGAATACTTTTTAATGTCCCGGACACTATATCTTGTATCATATTTGCATTATACCACAATATATAGTGGTTTGCAATAGAAAAATGCACATCTGACCACAATATATAGTGTGCATCCAAATTTTGAGCACATTATATGTACAACTTGTTGTCTAGCAGAATTCTGAACGTTGCAATATGATGGACAGCGGTCGCAAAACTGTTGATACTATTGAATTAAATTGCGTTTCATACAACTTTGTGATATACTGTATATAGGGGTATGCTCCCATGAAATACTGTCAGGAGGTGCATGAGTTTGACAAATCAAGATATAGACATTTCCATGGATAACGTTGTTCAATATGCAAATCAAATTCGGATGCCGCTTGATTCGTGGAACAAAGAAACTCAGAAACAGATATTATCTGTAATGGAAGCTCAGAGAATAGCGTCAGGGCTAAATGTTACGACATTCTACAACACGCTTCTAGGCTCTACATGCTCTTATAAAACCATCCAGCACATTCGGGAAGGCACAAAGCAGATGCCGCTCGAGTTGGTGTTGGCGTTCTGCTATGTTTTCCACTACGACATTTCAGAACTCATCAACATTCAGAGTGAAAAAAACAGAGCAGAGAGATTCGCCGATTACATGCAAATTGGTGCATCCATCGAAGCTCTCGGCCCACATATCATTTATAACGCTGCCGCAGATATCGCCAATCTTAATCAAGAAGGCCCTTCCTCTGCTATGGTAAGACGCCGCTGCTCGCAAGTTCTCACCGCTTTTGCGCAGAATCTTCAGAACGAGGAAAAAGCCAAAGAAGAGCAAAGCAAGTAATTCGACAAACAAAAAGAGCCCCGTACAATCCAGTTTATCTGGTGTACGAGGCTCTTTATTTTTAATAGAAAGCGTCCGCCATAGATAGCAGCACATCCATATTTCCATCGGAAGCCGCCGGTCTAGCCGGTTCTGGCATCTTCTCGCCCATGGAACGTTCAAGAGGCTTTGGCTGTCTTGGCAATGGAGAAGGCACGGATTTATGTGCCTTAGAAGGTTTCCTTGCCACAACGTCTTGGACCGAAACTTGCGGTTCGGGAGTCTGAACTGCAGAACCAGAAAGCTGATACTTGCGCAATGCAGTCTCAACGGCTTCTTCTACCACAATGCGAAGTTCTGCAGCAGAAATGCCCTGCTCAGAGCCTACGCTTTCGGGAACACCCTGTAGAGAATTCAAAAGCGCATCTACTATAGTCGGCGTCCGCTTTCCATATCCTGCATTTTTAAGGATATCGTAAGCAGCTTTCTGCTTCGGGTCTGTGAGATTAAAGTAGACCGGCAACCGTACCTGATTGTTCTTATCTTGTTGCGATGATGCCAAGGTATATCACCCCGCAATCAACGATTTTCGGCAGCCAACCTGCTTTCTGCCATCATTTTATAGCCAATCGCGTTGGCGCGAGGGTCGTCGATGAAGAGATAATCATCACGACCGAGTTCGCTCTCAATGACAGGACGCATCAAGATAGAGCCGCCGCCGATGAACACGGGATAAGATAGCGTCAAGTCAACGCCTTTCTCTTTCAGGGACCGAATCAGAGTGTGGGCATAATTCTGTGCGGTCGTGTGAACCACATCATTGAGTTCTTTGCCTGGATTATACCCACAACGAAGAATGTTGTCGATGGTGTAGTCATCCACATCAAGCTGGAAGTGATTACGGACCGCACGTTGAACCTCATCGTACATCTTGATAACGCCGTTGTTGAAACTCTCACAGAAAGCCATATCAACCTGACCGCCACGGCTGAACTTCACAACATCGGTGGTATAACCGCCGATATCGATGATATAAGTATAAGCTTCAGGTCGCGCCATGATTTTGGACATGTAAGGGGCAATCGCAGCCACACCCTGCGGGAAGACCATTACTCGAACGATGCGGATTTCAAAATCCACATTATTGTAAGTGAACACCACACGGCGACCATCACGACCAAAATATTTATCGTACTCCGAAGCAAGGTCGTGAATGTGAGTCGGAGGAAGGCCCATCGCAAGGCACACATCCTGCTTGACCTGCTTCTGGCCAGGGCGTACATATCCCATCGCCATCATCTCTTTGGCAATCGCAATGAGAGTCAGAACGTAATAGGACCAGTCCGTCGTTTTATTGTACATATAAGGGATACGAGACTGAGTAAGGGTATAATAGTTGCCGTCAAAGAGAAGCGTATCGGACTTTACTGCCGGAGGAATTGCACCGTGACAGATAAGACCCGAATTGAACGGCTCAGTGTGCGGCGTCTTGATGTTCTTGTTGCCGGTATCAACAGCAATGACCAACGGATTCATAAGCGATTCACCCTCCCCTTAGACTTCTTCCCGAAATGCCAGGTAACGAGCCGTTGCAAGTGCAAGCTGTGCATACTCGCTGTGGATATCCCGGTTTGTATCAAACTCAATGCCGATACTGGTCATAGCCTTCCAGGACATCTCGATGTATTTGCGGCAAATCTCGGACTTGCCGTTAACAAGACGGCGAGCGTTCTCTTTCATCGCCTTGGAAAGTTCCGGCTCCGTATAGACGGTCACAGCATGGATATCATGCTCTTCCAGAATCCGGAACATCTCGATAGCGCCGCGCAGTGCATATTCCACTTCATCGCCTGCATCGCCGCTATAAGAGCTCTGAATCAGATTCTTGCCGGTATCAAGGCACAGACCAAACGCGCCATACTGATTGTTCTTGTCGAACCGTGCATAGAGGAAAGCATTGGCTTCCTCATCGCCCACAGGCTTGATGTCACTGGAAGAGTTTTCTTCCTCACCGAAATGAGGAGCGCTCATGCCACTCGGCCACTCGGCCGCTTCATCTTCTTGAACCGATTCTTTCTGCGCCCCGTCATTATTCGACATGGTATCCGGCATAACAAACTGTTCGTTCGGAATCTCTGAAGAGAAAGAATCCGAAACAGCAGGGGCTTCAGGCTCGTTCTGAGAGAAACTCAAAGAGGTTTCAATCGGCTCATCATCCCCCTTGACAGGCTCTGCAGCGCCGTTCTCGATATCGCTCAGGTCAATTTCAATCCCATCGTTCTCGGGCTGAGAAACGCTCTGAGCGGCATTTGCGTCAGGGCCCTTTGCACCGTTCAGAATGTGCTGGAATACGAGGGTGTCATCTTCCTGCTCATTGTCCAGGGAAGAAACGTCGGCAGGCGTAGGCTGCGGTGCCGATGCAGGCTGTGCAGGTGCAGCAGGTTGCGCAGAGGGCTTGGCGGCAGCTGTCGGATTCTGGTCCTGGGTTTTGCTGCTGCGGCGGAACAGAGTGTTGATAAACGGATTCCCGTCCGTAATCTCATCCATCTCCTGTTCCTTAGTTTCCTTCTTTTCCTTTTTCGGTTTAGCAGGCTGCTGCACAGCGCCGGGGTTTCCTTTCGGAATCATAACCTCCGGCTCGTAGTCGTCATCGTACACGCGGTACTTCTCGACAGCGGATTCCTCCACCTTCTTTTTCTGGCGTTCCTTTTCAGCTTCCTCTGCGGCTTTCTCCCGCTCACGGTTTGCCTCATTTGCGCGGTTTGCTTTCGATTCATCCAGCCGAGCAAACAAGCTGTTCAAACTGCGGTTCTCAGACATAATTCATAATCCTCCTTCTCAAACATTCGGGGCTTGAGTGTTAGCTTCAGCACTGGGCCCAACTTTGGGCTCAGCACCAGGCATTGCATTGTCGGGCATTGCATCACTGTCCACGGTGCTGGCAGATACCGGGTACGCCGGAACAGTTTTATCAAGATTGACCGTCCGTTTCAGGCAAGTCGGCCAAACGCAGTAGTCCTTCGCATCACAACGCCACGGGCAGCTCTGTTCGGCACATACGGCGCGGACCGTTTTCTTTTGAGCAGCCACCGTAAATGCACCACCAGGCGTTGCACGAATCTCAGAGCGTCGCCGGTCAATCAGCTTATCGATGCCACGCTGAACAGCTTCCGGAGTAGTATTCAGCGCAGCGGCAATGTCTTCAACCGAGCGGCCTGCCTTATCCAGTGAATCAATCTGGCCGAGCAAAACTTTCGTCATCTTGGGATGTGTACGAAGCGGTTTATTAGATTCCATCAATAAAAGCCTCCTGATAATTTATCGAGCCAGGCGCTTGAGGCGCTTGTAGTAGAAAAACTTCTCTTTCCAGGGCATGTTCTGTGCTTTGAGCGGGGACTGAGTGAACTTGAGAGTTTTCAGCATTGCTTTCATCTCCGCGTCCTCATTGGCGCAGAACAAGCCGATGGTTTCGGGCAAAGCAAGGCTCACAGCAAAATCCAGCATCCCGGTAGCAATCCCGCGCCGTTTATAGGCGTTCTCGACTTTGATAGAGTCGATATAAAGATGTGTCGTAATAGGCAGGACCATCGCAACGCTGTCTTTCGGGTCTTTGTCGCACAACATCTGGCGTTCAGCATTTCGGGCACAGAGATAGTTGATAGCAAGCTGCTTGTCGGGAAGCGGATTGGCAGGAGTAGGCCAGATATCCGCCATCGTTCCCTGCTTGGTCGGAACCTGAAGGATGTCTGCCATCATTACAGCAACTTGAGCCGTTCCATCATAGACCTTAAAGGTGACGGCAGTATCGGAAAGAAGATTCTGTTCACCGAGTTTCGTGCCCCGGTCCTGATACAGAGCACTACTGCAATCTGCAACAACCACAAGCTGGTTCAGGTCCTTATCCACAATCGTGATTTTCTTTTTCATGGTTTTCTATCTCCTTTCCATATTCATTCACAGCAGAACTTGCGCTTCGAGCCGGTGAACACAACCACCATTGAGGGTCGCATACCACCGGCAGGGTCCTTCGTTCCGTTCTGACCATACTTTGCATAGGACGGCAGCAGGCGGTTGGTGAACTTAACTCGTTCCGGCAGGAAATGCACCCGAACGCCAGGCTGGAGATAGATGTGTTCCTGAAACCAGGCAGCATCAGTCGATACCGGCAGCAGCATGACAACGGTCGTGTTCTTCTTCTTGCCCTCAGCAGCACCCTTCGCAACCCACAGGCGCAGATTTCGGGTCCCGCTCGGAGGGCAGCAATACACGACATTGCCGCGCCAATCCTGTGCAAGACCATCTTCCTTCTTGGTAAAGAACTTCTGGCACTTGGCATTTTCGGGGCGGGCACAGGCATCCAAAGTGAAATGATAAACGCGGTCAAGTTCCTGGAACAGTTCATCCGGGGTTTCCCATTCACCCGCAATGGCGCTGCTCACGCTGCTGTTGACGCTTTTAGTGGATTTCATATGAACCTCCTTTGATATTCCGCAAATGTTTATTGTGATTTGATTTTGTGATGCTTCTTTTTGGCATTTTTCAAAGAACACATTTGCTCTTCAAAACAAGACAAAAAAAGAAAAGGCAGTCACTTTTTTTCAGCGATTAACGTGCTTTTTTGCCCTATGTTCTCATTATCTTTGATTCGCACGTTTCCGCAACAATATTTTTGAAAAATTAAAAATTGCCCCAGGATTTTTCGTCCCAGGGCACGGAAAAAGTCACATTTTATTTTTTGGAAGGTTCATACCAGCTCACATTCTCACCGAAACTGTAAAGACCAATACCAACGTCGAACGCTGCATCGTCTTTGCCCACAAGATATACCTTGTAGTTGCCGACAGGAAGAACCAGGTCACTGTATGCGTCATCAATATACTCAGCAACAATCTGTTTGTTGTCAGTGTGGATGAACAGAATTTTGAATTCGCCATTTGTGGTATTAACGGTCGTATAGCAATCAACGAGGGTGGACTCATTCTTGACATCAATATCAAACGCTTCAACGGCTCCTACAAGCTTATCAGCGCTTGCCGTGAAATCAAAAGACCCGTCACCCATCACATAGCCACCTTGATACCCGGTCGCAGAGTATGCCGTCCTTCCGGCCGCAATCTGCTGCGTATCATCATACAGAGAATCCTTATCCACACATCCTGTCAGGACCATCATGGTGCAGATAGCTGCAAGGAGCAGTGCTGCGAACTTCTTGATATGTCTCATCATTCATCACCTCCCACGCTATCCTGACCGGAATCGGCGTTGTCAGTGGCTTCTGCGGGCTGATTTTCAGTGTTTTCGTTGGTGCTTTCGGTATCCTCAGATGCGCCAAAAGTCAGCGTCATGTGTGCGGTTTTCGGTACAACATTTACCGTCATTGTTGTCTCAAGGCCGCTGCTGTTCGTAACCTTGACCTTGCTGGTGCCGACCAAAATGCCCGTCACTTCACCCTTAACGTTGACGGCACAAACCGAATTGTCGGTGTTCTCAAACTCGTACAGGCTGTTATCGTTATCCGTATCAGGGTCAGGAACATCAGTATAGACATGAATCGTCTTAGTCTCTCCGATTTCGACTTCCAGGTTATCGGCATAGAGCTCTTTCGGAGCCTGCTTGACCTTGAGCTTCACGGTCTTGGACACACCATTGTCTGCCGTGATAGTGACCGTGGTGGTTCCGGCTTTCAGAGGAACAATCTTATTGTTCTCCACACGGGCGATTGATTCATCCCCAACACTTACCGTAACTTCACCCACATCAGCCGTTTCGGGAATTGTGGTGTATTCGGGATTCACTAAATTGTTATCAGTAGTAGTGATAATATCATCCATCTCAAAGCCTTCAAGCGGAGATACGACAGTCACTTCCGCGCTGCAGGTCAGCTTGTTATCCCGGCTATAGATGTTGATTTCCGTTCTGCCAGATGAATTAGCAGTCAAGCGCAGCGTGTCATCCAAAGATGCAACGCTCGGCGCAAAGCTCTCGAACGTCATTCCTCGATGTTCCAAGAGCTGCGAGAGCTGGTCTCCCGTCACCTCAGTGCCATTCTTGAGAGTTCCGGTCAATTCAATTACGGTGCTTTCACCAAGCTTCAAATCTATCGTTTCCGGCATCGAAATCGATACCAGCCGATGCTCACCGCATCCAGCCATCAGCAGTGCAGCGACCACCGCAATGCAGCCGATTGTGACAATCTGTTTTAATCGTTGGCTATTGAAGTTTTTTCGTGGTTTCATCACTAAACACCTTTCTAAATTTGCATTGCACAAACAATATACCAGAGTTTTTTGCAACAAATTCACATTTCCCTGCAGCTATTGTGGTTGCGCTTGTGTCATTGTATTTTGTCGCTTTTCCGTCTTTAGAGCTTGCTATTCCTTGCATTACATGAACCTGTTTTCCAACAAAGAACACGCTCCCTGGATAATTACGGTTCAAGTTTCTATATGCAGGATGATGCTCTTTTACCTTGAGCTTGCATACATCGTCTGGATGACTTTGGCGAAACTCTTCCAAACTGTCAGCCGTCTGTTTAGCGGCTTTGTGACGATTCGTTGCTACTTTTTTGCCATTAAGCGTGTACACGCGGCTCGTGTTCGCTTTGTGTAGCACTCTTCTATCATGGCGGCGGAACTGTTTCAGCTCATACGGCATATGATTGTTGATATTGCTATCACAAACATCACTCGGCAAGACAGAACAAGCAATGCAGTAAGCGTCGAGCCAATGGTCTTTACTTACGCCGTGCGTCGCACGATAGTCATAGGTGCTTTTACCATTGGTTACAAAGGAATGTTCCGGGAAAAGAAAACTTAATTCTTTCGTCAGTGCCGGAATGATTTGATTCAATACACTCAAAGCGCCGTACTTTTTGTTAAGTCCAACTTTTTCTTCGGCAAGTTTCTTTTGCCAGGCAGCATCTTTATGAACGAGGTTATGATGTTCTGCGCACAGACCAACAATATTGGCGATGGTGTTACTGCCGTTTTCAGATTGCGGCACTACATGGTGGTAATGGTCGATGGGTTTATCACAGAACAGGCAATGGTGTTCCTGCATTTCAGAAACGGCTCTCTCAAGGCTTTCCTTCTTGTAGAGAGGTCCTTGCTGATACTGCCACTTCTGAATGTTTGGATTATCAAGCTGCATGAACGCAAACTTGTTGACTTCAAGCACAACATCGCTGATAGGAAGGAACTTTTGGATTTTCTTTACCAAGTTGATGTGCGTCTGGAGTAACTGATTTGCGGTGGGTGTAAGCCATCCTTCCGGTCTTGTGCGGTTGTTAAACCTTGCTTCTTTGTTTTTGATGCCAATGCAAAGCACATCTTTCTCGCAACCCGGAAGGCGGCGCTTAATAATGCCTATTTCTTTTGCACGCTTGCTGATGCTACCGTTTTGGGCGGTAGGTTGCTTTACGCACTTTTTAGAAATGGTGTCATTTGCCTTAGCCCTTCGCTGGCGGCGGCAGCGTCTACCGTTGGTGCGTCTTGCACGGCGAGATTCCTTACGCTTTTTCATCAGCTTCGGAATCTCCTTGTTACGCGTTTCCAGATGCGCGGTAAAGACTGCTGTGCCGTCTGTTTTAACAACAGCCACACCAATATTGGTTCTGCCTGGGTCGATGCCTAAATATAGGGGCTGCACTACATCATTGGTTTCATACAGCAGTTGGATGGTAAACGGTTTAGTTCTTACGACTCGCGCTTTTTGCTCTTTAAGCAGGTGGCGCACATGTCCGCCGCGAGTCGTAGGCATCAAAGGTTTACCGTCTTTGTTGAGCACATAAACAGTGGACATATACGTCACCTTCTTTACGATAAGTCTCTCCTGCCGAAACAGGAGGTTGTGTTTCCCTTGGCTAGATGACGCCTTCGCATGGTTGCAGGCTGGGAAAACCGTACAAGTGCAGCTCGTCATCTTGATGTACAAAAGTACATCCGCCTGTGATATTGAAGAAACTTAGTGGAATGGGGTCATTCCACTAAAATTCTTCAATACCCCAACCATTTGATACTCCTTAATACAACACAAAATGATAATTCGGATACTTTGATTTGAGTAGTTTCCACTTCAACCGAAACGCTTCGGTTTGAATATATTTGCCATTCTTTTGGTCGTATCCCTTTACATCCTCTACCACGACCGTGCCGCTTTTGTCGCGGTAATAAAAATCTGCACGATAATCAATTTTCTGAATCCTTTTCCCCTCATACTGAAAAGCATTCTGAATCGTCAATGGGACCTGCCGTTTCAGCTCCGTGATGCTCCCACCTTTTTCGAGCATCTGCAAATCCAACCACCGGCAATACTCCTTCGTCGAATCGAACACATCCACGATGTCGCCGTGCTCTTTCGCATCCTTGTTTCCTGCTACAAAGCCGTCCCTGTACGCATATACCTTATGATTCCCGTATTTGGGGTGCGTCACTTTAGGCTCTTTGGGTTTACTGGCCTTGACACAGTCTTTTCCACCCTGCACCTGAATGCTCAGAGCAGGGTTCTTTGCTAATGTTTCGTTCAACCATTTCTGTGTCAGCTGCATTTCGGAAGCCTCGGATGATGATGAAAAAAGAAAACTCTTATATTATAATTATATCATTCCTGCACTTTGGTCACAACGATTTGTTGTTTTGTTAATTATCATTTCACAATTACAATTTCTTTCACTATGTAAATCACTTGCGTACCTGTTATTGTATTTCACTTATTTTCATGTCCCTGTTATTGCGTTCCTGTTGTTGTAAATTCAAAATTGCTTTGGATAAACATAACGGAGATTGTTTACATCGACTTTTCTTGCTGCTCTCAGGCGAAGTGGGCATTCAGAAAAACTTGCATAAATACATTATCCTTGGCCTTTGTGGTATTCTGAGATTCTTACTGTTACTTTTTTCATTCCAAACCAATCCATTCAGCTCAACTAAACAGAGATTATTTACGTTTCACTTTTTTCTGTTGAGACTATAACAGAGATTGTTTTCACTCATCTTTATACTTACCCACAATTTAGCAATTCACAATTTCAGTGCTTACCAGGTCCAGCTTTAACGGAGGTTATTTTCGTATTTTAGCTTCTTCTTTTGTTCATAAACCTTTCCATAAGCAAACGGAGGTTCTTTACGTGCAGTTTTTAGTTTGCAGCGTTTTTGTGTCTGAACAATTAAACCGGAGATTATTTTCGTTCCAATTCACTCGGTAATATAGTTTGAGAATGAAATGCCGATATATTACCCCGAGGTTATCTACGTTTTAATTTCGGTTTTACAACAGTCGGGTTATCTGAGATGAGGCAAACCAAGTATTGTAGAGTCCTCATAAAACAGAGGTTATTTTCGTTCAATTTTACTTTCCAGCTCAGTCATTATTCAATTCTCTCCTCCTCTCCCCTACTATCAAGTGTGCTTGACTTTGTGAGTCGTACCAACCGGAGATTGTTTTCTTTCCGTTCTGGATATGATAGCAGCCTTCACTCTTTCACAGGCGTATCGTCAACCCGAGGTTCTTTACGTTCGTTTTTGGGAGTGTCACTATGAGAGCGGCTTGGTGGAGGTTATTTATATTGATTTTGGGCATTCCTCTACTCTCGACTCGTTTTTTCTAAAACAGAAGTTATTTACGTTAGTTTTTCGCTGTATTGTAAAACGAGGTTATTTACGTTCAACTTTCTGAACTTACAAATTGCCCAAACGCTTCATGGCATTTCCTGAACGTAGAATTACACAATATTTAACAGGTTGTAATTTATACCGCATAGTTCCCATGCATTTTTAGCTGTTTTTTCATCGGTATTCATCTGTAAAGTGCAAATTCAAAACTGCTACGTTAATTTTCTCTTATATAGCTTCGTCATTCTTGTTTCCACATCAGCATTATCATCGTGTTATCGTGCTTTTATTTCAGCGAAGCTGAACCAAATTTGCAACGTAAATAATCTCCGATTCCTTTGATACATTACTTTATTTTGTGAGTTGTGTCTACTATTTGTATAATATGCTTATCATTGTCCATTTTGGATGTTATTTTGACCCATAGAATAATGACATTTGCCATAAAACAAACTATTATATTATAAGCAGCCCTGTGTGAGCATGGTACGGTAGCTGTTCCGTTAGGAATTGCTGTAAGCATTTACCAGAGATTCTTTTTATTAGATTTTGAGGTTGAACGAGCAAAGCATCAGTCATTTCAAACGGAGGTTCTTTACGTTCGTTATTTTTTCATGAGAAATTAGCGTAAGTCAGACCGACCACCACAAATTTGGAAGTTTCACACTTTCTTAAACGGAGATAATTTACGTTACGTTTTTGTCTCTGGCGTGGTTAAAGAACTTTTCCAGAAGCATATAAAGTCTCAAGCGTGATGCACTGCAAAACTGAGGTTATTTACGTTGCATTTTTGGGTAATGATACTTGACCGAGTGCTACGACTAAAACAGAGATTATTTACGTTCGCTTTTGTCAATACTTTCTTCAATGTAAGACCGCAGCTGGAATGCTACTATAGTCTGACCCATCATTTTTGTTCCGAGTCGTACCAGTTCTCCCCTCCCCTGCTAGTTAAAGAACCCGACATTGCATAACGGAGATTATTTACGTTGCATTTTTTCTCCGCCATTTATGCGAAGAAATAGCTTTGAAATAATTCTATTCAGGATGAGCTCGTACTCACAATCAAAAGCAGAGGTTCTTTTCGAGTCAAACAGAGGTTCTTTTCGCAAGTTAACCGAAATAAAGCTCTGTTCCCAAAACAAACAATCTACTCCGAAACGCAAAACAAGCTCCCGTGAAGAGCAAAACAAACTCTTTTTACAAGCAAAATAAACTCTGTTTCTTCTATATATAATAAAGAATAAGTAATAAAAGAATAAAATATAAATTGCATCTAAAAAGAAATAAGAGAATCGTAATTCTAACCAATAGAACCTTGACATTATGTGACATTTGTTGTAAACTAAATTATAATGTTCTTAGTGTAACCATTTTTAGGAAAAGCTTTCTTTGATGGTTTGCTGCATATTAAAAGAAAGGCTGAGCAGCCATCTGGCTTGTCTCAAATCGACGATGAAAAAGAAAGACAGCAACGCAAAAGCTAATGATAATGTTGAGTCAGTTGTTGGTGAAGTTCTCAGTAATGAGGAAGTTCAAGAACAGATGGCATTGGCTCAACTACCCGAGGTTAAAGCGCTCAATAAGTCTATCATCACGAAAAGCAATGACTTGATTCAAAAGACAAAATATTCATTGCCTCGAAATGAGCAAAAGATTTTGCTGATTATGCTATCCAAAATCGACCAGCGTAATGATAGAGATGCATCGAAATACTACACCATCACATTCCAGGAATTTTCAAAGCTCACCGGCGTTGATATTATGCGCAGCGGTTATAAGCCGCATCTGCAGCAAATTGTTGAGAACCTGGAAAACCGTACATTCTGGGTTCCAGATGGACCGGACCAGTTAAAAACCATTTCCTGGATTAGCAAGGGCTCCCGTGTCAATTTCAAAGATAAAACCATCCAGATGCGTTTTAACCCAGATATTTGGAAAGACATCGCGCAACTGACGAGCAATTACACTTCTTATAGCATTGAGTATCTGCTCACAATGCAAAGCACCTATTCGATGCGTATTTACGAGATTGTATTGTCCTATGATAACGGAACCAGAGAGTACAATTACACGAATGGCGTAATATTCGAGCCCGTGACGGAAGCCGTCCTTCGTAAATTTCCAGAAAAACAAAATGAACTAAAGGGATATAAATTCAA
>OGFJ01001074.1_pt1 | contig 19662 bp, 20 predicted proteins | sample 1570861 | NCBI WGS metagenome assembly OGFJ01 (sample SAMEA2582060, study PRJEB24529) | metagenome | biome: Human gut stool | place: China | collected 2011
AACGGAATCAAGCTTTTGTCCGAGCTCTCGGTATGGGACCGTATCACGGTCCATGATCGTTTGGAGATCTCTTTCATCAACAGGCAATGCTAGGTGACTATCAGCCTTTACCCAACCGTGACCCGGGAAATGTTTTCCGCAATTGCTCATGCCCGCCTCACGCATCCCCTCAATCAAGGATGCGGATAATGCGACGACAGCACTCGGGTCCGATGAGAAAGATCGATGACCGATAACACTGCTGCGCGAGTAGTCAATATCCAAACAAGGAGCGAAGGTCAAATCAACGCCACAAGCTCTCAATTCCGAAGCCATTACGAAACCGATCGCCTGAGCTTTTTGTAATGCAGCTTCCTTATCACAACAGTAAATGTCACCTAAAGACGCCATAGGAGGAATCTGAGTAAATCCTTCTCGGAAACGCTGAACACGTCCGCCTTCATGATCGACAGCAATCAATACTTCAGGTTTTACTGAGTGAATGCTGTCACACAAAGCTTTTAACTGCGTGCGATTTTGATAATTACGAGTAAAAAGGATGACCATTCCGACAAGAGGATTTTCTATGCGCCGCCGATCTGCCTTTGTTAACTCATAACTTTCAATGTCAATCACAAGAGGACCAAACATATTTAACTCCTTTGCTCCGCAACAGCAAACGCAGCGGCTACTGTTTTTTCATCGGTGATGGTGATATGAACAAAAATACCCTGGCTTTGAAGCCTTTCTTTAAGCGACTCGGAAAACACAGCCATGGGCGCTCCATTTTGAGTGTGCATGATCGTCATCGCATGAAACGTCACATCTCCACTAATGCCGGTACCGAGGGCTTTGGAAATTGCTTCTTTGACCGCCCAACGCGAAGCAAGAAAGGACAAGCCTCTCTCTTTGCTCAAACTCAATCTTTTTTCATAAATTCTGATTTCTGATTCTGTCAATAGACGCTCTACAAACCGCTTACCATATTTTTCAAGCGCCTCAGTGACTCGCTTCTGTTCAACGACGTCACAACCGATTCCAACAATCATAGTTAGTCCTCGTCCAAGTTACCGGTTCAAACCCTTCTTAATTCCTGCAATATCCGCCGAGTATTCAATGGTTTGTCACCGGCATAATGGGTAATCATTTCACGAAGAAGCATTTTGGCGAACGTTTGTGTTTCTTTTAATCGGAGATCCCTTTGGCGCAACCGATCAATCATGGCATGCTCAATGAGAATGTGTCGCTCACTGATGACCCGTCGCTCGTTACAGGGTTTAAGCTCTTCTCCATCCCAATACCAATCCTGCCCAGTGTCAGGTAAACCGTAACCTAATGATTCCAAAAGATCCAATTCAAACGTGCGTAAACTGACCTCATGATTCGCCTCCCTCTGAGCTAAATTTTTTAAAGTTTGCACATAAGAACCGAACAAACCTTCAAAAGTATCCTCTCTTGGCAGGAGACGAACTAAAAGCTCATTAAGATAGAACCCCGAGAAAATGGCTTCCCCTTCAAGATTGAAAAAACCACCCATCCATTGCGCACGACTTAGTGTTTTTACTTCGTTTTAGCTTTTTCAATGGAACCGGCAATCAGGATACCTACGAACATCGGAGTAATGGTGGCCATTACGGAGTTGAAAGAACCACCCACTTGGATAAGCTGGTTTCCTTTGTTACCTTCGCCGCCGAGCTTGTTCAGCATCGGGTTGACTACCGTATTAAGCAAACACATGGAGAAACCGGCGATGAAAGCGCCAATCAAATATACGGCAAAAGCCATATCAGGGCTTGAATGACCGGATAAATATTGGATACCTACACCGATAAAGCCTACAGCTACTGCTATCAATGCCGTTTTTTTATACCCTACCCGTTGTAGTAAGATGCCGCTTGGTATTCCCATCACTGCATATGCAATAAAGTTACCAAAGTTACCCAACATCCCTAAAGCGTTGGATACTGAAAACTGATTTTTCAGTACGATTCCCATAGGGGCAGCAAGGTTGGTAACAAATGAAATCATACCAAAAAGGAAGATCATCGTGATAATTGCGATGAGTTTACCATTCTGTTTTTGTTGTGTCATGGTTTTGTAAAATTAATAAGTTTATAAATTGGATTAGTTATTTCATTCTTGTACACCAAACTTGTAGATTGTCACTTGCTGGTACTCATCACCCGGTAGCAATACTGCCGACGGAAAATGGGACTTGTTGGGCGTATCGGGAAAACACTGGGCCTCAAAGCAGACTGCACTTCTTGCAGGGAAAGTGGCTCCATGGGCACCTTCAAAGCCCCCGAGCCAGTTTCCTGTGTAGAGCTGGACGCCATTTTCAGTGGTATATACTTCCATCGTTCGCCCGCTGTTGGGCTCTATGCAGGTGGCTGCAAGGCTCAGCTCTCCACTTTCAGTCTTGTTCAGTACATAGCAATGGTCATATCCTGCGCCATTCACAATTTGTGTATGTTTCTCATCAATTCGTTCACCAAGAGTATGGGGAGTACGGAAATCCATAGGAGTACCTTCTACCTTCAATATCTCTCCGGTAGGAATGGATACTTCATCGATGGGTACATAAAAATCTGCGTTGATGGTAACGATATTGTTTAAGACTGTAGGGGAGGGATTGGCTATACCGGCAAGATTGAAGAAACCGTGATTGGTCAGATTGACGATGGTGGCTTTATCGGTAGTAGCCCGGTATTCGATGACCAGAGCATTGGTCTCATCCTCCAGGCGATAAGTCATTTCTACTTCGAGATTTCCGGGGAAGCCCTCTTCGCCGTCAGCGGATGTGTAGTTGAAGATGACTGTTGATGGCTCTGGCTGGACAGCATCCCATACACGGGTATGAAAACCAGTCGGACCACCATGCAGTGAGTTGGGACCATTGTTGATTGCCAATTGGTGCTCTTCGCCGTATAAAGTAAACTTTCCTTTAGCTATCCGGTTACCGTAGCGTCCGATGGTAGTGTTTAGAAAAGGTTCCGGGCTGTTGATTACATGTTCAATACTGTCGTGTCCTAATACAACATTGGCATATTTGCCATTTTTGTCGGGTACCATGATGGAAAGTATTGCACAGCCGTAATTAGTAACTGCAACTTCCATTCCCTGGGCATTCTTCAGGATAAACAAATCTGTCTTTTTGTTATTTATATCCTTTTGAAAGTCTTTTTGGTTCAAACCGGACAAATTACTTTCTGTTGGAGTAGTGTTTATCATATCCATGGTATTAATTAAATTTCTTGCAAATAAAAAGAAATTCTTTTGTTCCCCCAAGTAATTGGAAGGAAATGTAGAGAACATTTTAGGAAAGTTTAGCGTTTAACAAATGGAATACAAATTGATATTTTTTGTATGTTTGCCCCCGGAATCTAAAAAAATCACATCATTAACAGAAAGTTCTAATAAAAACAACGAATGTATCCTCTAAAATTTGAGCCTATTCTGAAGCAGACGCTTTGGGGAGGCGACAAGATTATTCCATTCAAACATTTGAATGATACCCTTGCCAATGTAGGCGAGAGTTGGGAAGTGTCGGCAGTAGAAGGCAGTGAGTCTATAGTGGCCAATGGTGCAGACAAAGGATTGACGCTGTCGGATATGGTCAGAAAATATAAGGAAGACCTGGTAGGAGAAGCCAACTATGCACGTTTCGGAAATAAGTTTCCTTTATTGATAAAGTTTATTGATGCCAAGTTGGACTTGTCGATTCAGGTACACCCGGGTGACGAGTTGGCTAAGAAACGTCATAACAGTTTTGGTAAAAATGAAATGTGGTATGTTATTGCTGCTGACCAGGGTGCCAAGCTGATTTCCGGTTTTGCAGAGCAGATTACTCCGAAAGAATATAAGGAACGAGTGTATAATGGTACGTTTGCGGATGTTCTGCAGACTTGCGCCATTAAACCGGGCGATGTGTTTTATGTGCCTGCAGGTCGGGTACATGGAATCGGTGCGGGAGCTTTTGTAGCAGAAATACAGCAAACGTCGGATATCACTTACCGTATTTTTGATTACAATCGTAAGGATAAGGATGGTAAATCAAGAGAACTGCATACAAGCCAGGCCATTGATGCCATTAATTTTGCAGATGTGCAGGACGATTTTCGTACGGAGTACGAGCAGGTGCAGAATGAACCGGTAGAAATGGTGGCAAGCCCGTATTTCACGACTTCCATCTATGACATGACGGAAGAAATCACTTGTGACTATTCTGAACTGGATTCTTTTGTTATCTTTATTTGTGTGGAGGGTTCTTGCCGTATTATTGATAATGAGAAGAATGAAGTTTCCGTACAAGCGGGCGAAACAATCCTGCTGCCAGCTGCAACCCAAGAAGTGACGATTGTGCCTGAAGGAGCAGTGAAGTTGCTTGAGACGTACGTATAAAAGTGCTCAGACTATATCGGATAAAAAAGAGGGGATGACTGTTATGGCCATCCCCTCTTTTTTTATCCGATATTCTATCTCTTTCTTCCAAATATTTTTCTGAATTTCTTCATTACCTTTACCCCCAATACTATACCGTCAAAAACAGCCATACCCGTGTTGAATGCTCTCATCATGGCATTTGCCTTGTTGGTAGCTGGTTCCAGCGGAGCAAAAATTTCTTGTGTAAGCCCAGTCATGATTTCTTTCTGGAGTCGTATTTCTTGTAGCAGCATGGCTTTTTTCTGGGCGATGCTTTCTAAAGTGACGGGAGTCGTATTGGTCGTATTATCCATGAATATTTCGAATTAATTGTCTAAGAATAATTCTGCGATAAGTTTTACTGTCGGATCAATAATGAGCTTTTTGCGGAATAGGACAAGCAGAACGATGAGTAGGATATGGAAGCACGTGATAAGTGCAAAACTCATCATTAGCCCGCCTACCAGCGGAGCTAAAATATAGACCAGCGTAAACGACAGATGAAACAGAACCACTACGCCGAGTATGACGACCAATAGCACCAATAAAAGCGTAGAAAGCAGTTTGGACAGTTTTTCGGTGACTTCCAGTTTGGTATATTCTTTTTGCAGCTCCAGGTATTTCTTGAATTCAATGAAGAGCTGCTGCATATTTTCTATACTTTTGTCGTCTGCAAACATAGTGGTTCTGTTTTTTACCTTATTCCGTTACCTCACCTTTGATTTCCGCAGCAATTTCATCTACCAAGTCTTCCATTTCGCTTCGGTTCAGACGAATCCCTTTCTTACGGAGAATTTCTGCGATTTTGTTACGGGTGTCTTCTCCTTTTTCAGGAGCAAATAAGATACCGAGGGCTGCACCTACTGCGGCGCCACCCAGGAAAGCTGCTAAAACATTTAATCCTTTCATAATGATATTCCTTTCTTTTTTGAGGTTCGTACGACAAAACTAACAAATTTTTTTGAAACTTTGTTCGGAATATCAGTTTTTTTATGATTGTCTTTATCTTCCAACTCCTTTTGGGGTGTTGTTTTGCGAGGTTTGCTTTTTTCTTCTCCAAAAGTCTCCATTCGTACGGCTCCCGCGATAGATTTTGTTTTCCTTGGTTTTGGCCTTAATTTCTTCAGTCTTGATTTTCTGGGCTTTTAAACCATCGGCGGTGACAAAAGGGTGTTCTTTTATTACTGGGATACTTTTCCCTATCAATTTTTGGATATCTTTCAGGTAAGGCAGTTCTTCCGATTCGCAAAAGGAGAGGGCAATACCGTCGTGGCCGGCACGTCCGGTTCGTCCGATACGGTGCACGTATGTTTCCGGAATGTTGGGCAACTCATAGTTGATGACGTGTGATAGTTGGTCCACGTCGATACCTCGTGCTGCAATATCGGTTGCTATCAGTACACGCAGTTCATGGTTCTTAAAGCCGGTCAGTGCTCGCTGTCGGGCATTCTGCGACTTGTTTCCATGTATGGCTTCGGCTCTTATTCCGGACTTACTAAGGGTACGTGCAAGTTTGTCTGCTCCATATTTAGTTCTGGTGAAGATAAGTACGGACTCGATAGCCGGATTCTTCAGCAGATGAATCAGTAAGTCTTTTTTCTCTTTTTTCTCAACAAAATAGACTGATTGGGAGATTGTGTCAACCGTAGACGATGCAGGGGTGACTTCCACTTTCTCGGGGTGCGTCAGCATGGAGTTTGCCAAGGTCTCTATTTCCGGAGGCATTGTGGCCGAAAAGAAGAGGGTCTGTCGTTTTGCGGGCAATAACTTTAATATGCGCCGGATATCATGTATGAATCCCATGTCCAGCATCCGGTCCGCTTCGTCCAATACGAAGAACTCGAGCGCTTTTAGGTTAATGAAACCTTGGTTGACCAGGTCTTGCAGTCGTCCGGGAGTTGCAACCAGTATTTGTACTCCACGTTTCAGTTCATCTGTCTGTGGCTTTTGTCCTACACCGCCGAAGATGACGGCATGTCTCAATCCGGTATACTTACCATATGCACTGAAGCATTCTCCTATCTGTATGGCCAACTCGCGGGTCGGCGTCAGAATGAGTGCTTTGATACTTTTGCGATTATCCGTTTTATATAACTTTTGCAAGATAGGGATGGAAAATGCGGCGGTTTTGCCTGTTCCGGTTTGAGCACATCCTAATAAGTCTTTTCCTTGAAGTAATATAGGGATCGATTTTTCCTGGATTGGGGTAGGGGTGGAATACCCCTCTTTTTGAAGAGCCTTCAATATAGGTTCTATCAAATTCAAATTTTCAAATGTCATGTAATCAATTAAGTGAGCCTCATGCTCTGTTTATATTTGGCAAATATACGTCAAGTCTTCCGGGAAATCTCTTTTTATGGAGGGGTTTAATTATATTTAACTAAGGATGCTGAGGTATAATCGCATGTTATGGTGTACTTTTGTTCCATATTTAGATAGTGGCATGGAAAAATGATGAAATTGCATTTAAAATATCTTTGGATTGTATTGGTGGCTTGTACTTTGACCGCTTGCATGAATGGTGGGGGTGACTTGGCCGGTAAGTGGCAGTTGCGTCAGTATCAATATGCCGACGGTACATCAGAGAAGGTGGACAGTGTATTCTATAATTTTCAAAAAGGAAGTTTTTCTGCCATATGTTTGTTGAAAGATGGAGGGGTGACTACGTTTTTTGGAAATTATTCTTTGAAAGGTGCTGAAATTTCCATTATTTTGTTGCCTGAAAGTGTTAACGATAAAAACTATGATACTTATTTCGGGTGGCCGGAAGGAAAACGTACCTTTAAAGTGGAAGATTTGTCCTACTCTTCATTGCGTTTGGAATATGAGGGTACGAAATCTATTTTTCGAAAATTTTGAGATAAAGAATAAGAATAGACGATTTTACTAATAAAAACAATAGAAAAGATGAAAAAATTAGCCGTATTGGGAATGGGAGTATGCATAGCTCTGGCATTCTCTTCTTGTAAATCAAGTGAAAGTGCTTATAAGAAAGCATATGAAAAGGCAAAACAGCAGGAATTGGCCGAGCCGCAAACAACTGCCCCTGCTGAAGAGGTGGCTCCAGTGGTTACCGCTCCAGTAGAAGTAAAGGTGGTGGAAAGTGCACCTGCCGGCATGCGTCAGGAAAAGGTGACTGTGGTATCAGGTGGTACCAGCTTGAAAACCTTTAGTGTAGTTTGCGGAGCTTATAGCGTGAAAGCTAATGCGGAAGGTGTGAAGCAGGCATTGGTGAATGAAGGCTATACTGCAATGGTGGTTTACAATGCAGAAAGAAACCTGTATCGTGTAGTTATCGGTACATTCGATGACAGAGCATCCGCCGAGAATCTGCGCGACTCTTTCAAAGCTAAACATCCTTCGAATGATGACTTCCAGAAGGCATGGTTGCTGTATAGCGTCAATTAATAGAATTCTTTTTGGTAATTCATAACAGAAAGGAATGTATGTTTCCTTTCAAGATGAGGCAGTAACTGCGAAGTTACTGCCTTTTTCATGATATGCCGAAAGAATGTGAAGGCTGGCGCTGTCGCGTGTTTGGTTTGGCAAAACAAAGTGTTTCCTTTAACAGAACAGTTTGTTTCATTAAAGAGAACACTTTGTTTCTCTTAACAGAACATCTCGTTCTATCGCATAAAAACAAAATGTTTTTATATACTGAAACAACTTGTTTTTAAAGGTTGAAACAAAGTGTTCAGTACTGTGAACTAACGGACTAATTGAGAAAAGACCCAGATAAACTCATGTTGTCACAGTCTCTTTAGTTCCTCTTCCTTCGTGAATATTTCACTCTATTTTTCTCTGCTCCGGATTGATTTTCCTGATTGTGAAAAGTGCTTATAATATTCTCTCTTTCGTTTAAAAGAAGTTATAAAACAAGAGATGGAAACTTTTAGACCTGAAAAAGTTTTTAATTTTGTGCCTTATCTTTGAGAAGAATATAGTATGGAACGACGATATATACTGAATGCGATTGATGCCGCTTTGCAGGCTGGCGAGAAAATTCTTTCCATTTACGATGATCCGGCATCGGATTTTCAGGTAGAAAAAAAAGCGGATAATTCTCCTCTTACTATTGCCGACCGTAAGGCTCATGAAACTATCTGCCGTTTTTTGGCTGATACACCTTTCCCTCTGCTAAGCGAGGAAGGCAAACATTTGCCTTTTTCGGAACGACGGAGTTGGGAAACTTTATGGATTGTAGACCCTTTGGACGGTACGAAGGAGTTCATTAAGAGGAACGGTGAGTTCACAGTGAATATAGCTTTGGTGCATCACTCAGTACCGGTAATGGGAGTCATTTATGTGCCGGTAAAAAAGGAGCTCTATTTTGGAGTGCATGATTCGGGTGCTTATAAGCTATCCGGTATTACTGCACGTGATGGAATGTCGTGGGATGAACTGCTTGCGAAAGCTGTCCGGCTGCCGGAAACAAGCGTGCACGAACGGTTTGTAATTGTGGCTTCCCGTTCGCATCTGACGCCCGAGACAGAAGATTATATCGAGAAAATGAAATGCAGCCATGCGGAAGTTGAGCTTATATCAAGTGGAAGTTCCATCAAGATTTGTCTGGTAGCTGAAGGCAAGGCTGATGTATATCCTCGTTTTGCCCCTACGATGGAATGGGATACGGCGGCTGGGCATGCTATTGCACATGCTGCCGGAATGGAAATTTATCAGGCGGGGAAGGAAGAACCTTTGCAATATAATAAGGAGGATTTGCTGAATCCGTGGTTTATCGTAGAACCCAAGCATACCGAAATAAAATAACGACTTTATGACATTTGAGATATTGTTTGTGCTGCTGGCATTGTTGGGCATGGTGATTGCCTTGGTTCTGGATAAAATGCGTCCGGGCATGGTGCTCTTTTCTGTCGTAGTATTGTTCTTGTGTGCAGGTATCCTCACTCCTAAGGAGATGCTGGAAGGGTTCAGTAATAAGGGGATGATTACTGTTGCCATGCTGTTTTTGGTCAGTGAAGGCATCAGGCAGTCGGGTGCTTTGGGGCAAGTAATCAAGAAGCTGCTTCCCCAAGGTAAGACTACGGTCTTTAAAGCGCAGTTCCGTATGTTGCCCACCATTGCTTTTATTTCAGCTTTTCTAAACAATACTCCGGTGGTTGTTATCTTTGCTCCCATTATCAAGCGTTGGGCCGAATCTGTAAAATTGCCTGCTACCAAGTTCCTTATACCCCTTTCTTATGTGACGATACTTGGCGGAATCTGCACCCTGATAGGGACGTCGACCAATCTGGTGGTGCATGGTATGATATTGGAAGCCGGATATGAAGGCTTTACTATGTTCGAGTTGGGTAAAGTGGGCATTTTCGTCGCGATTGCAGGCATCCTTTATCTGTTCGCTTTTTCCTCAAGGCTTTTGCCGGATGTTCGTACGGATGCGGTAAAGCTAGATGAGGAACCGGAGGAGCATGGAGATTTACATCGGGTGGAAGCTGTACTCGGCGCCCGTTTTCCCGGTATCAACAAGAAACTTGGTGATTTTAACTTCAAGCGGCATTATGGGGCCGAAGTGAAGGAGATTAAGCGTAGCGGTCAGAGCATTGTCGGAAATCTGGAAAATGAATATCTCCGCGAAGGGGATACGCTGGTGGTGATGGCTGATGACTCTTTTGTAAAGACCTGGGGGGAATCTTCGGTGTTCGTGTTGCTGGCCAATGGCAAGGATACGGAACCGGTGCCCGGAAAGGGAAAGCGCTGGTTTGCCTTGGTTTTGCTGATATTGATGATAGTGGGTGCAACGGTTGGTGAACTTCCGGTTGTCAAGGAAGCTTTTCCGGAAATCAAGTTGGATATGTTTTTCTTCGTTTCCATTACTACTATCATTATGGCCTGGACAAAGATATTTCCGGCCCGCAAGTATACCAAATATATATCTTGGGATATTCTGATAACGATTGCTTGTGCTTTTGCTATCAGCAAGGCGATGGTGAATTCCGGAGTGGCAGACGCTGTGGCGCATTTCATTATAGGGATGAGCCATCATTATGGCCCCCACGTGTTACTGGCTGCTATGTTTATCATAACGAACCTGTTTACGGAACTGATTACGAATAATGCGGCTGCGGCACTCGCTTTTCCATTGGCACTTTCCATCTCTTCACAGATGGGAGTCAGCCCGATGCCTTTCTTCGTTGTAATTTGTATGGCGGCTTCCGCCAGTTTCTCTACTCCTATAGGGTATCAGACTAATTTGATTGTACAAGGTATCGGTAACTATAAGTTCACGGATTTTGTACGCATCGGGTTACCTTTGAATATCATTACTTTCCTGATATCCATTTTCTTGATTCCTTTAATTTGGCCATTTTAAAAAAGAAGAAATAATAACATATGGAAGAAAACAACCACATATATCCGATATTCGACAGAATGCTGATGCGGAAGGACAAAGAAGACTTGTTGAAGCAGCACGGCGTGATGATTTGGTTTACCGGCTTGAGCGGCTCCGGCAAAAGTACGATAGCCATTGCCTTGGAGCGCGAACTTCATAAAAGGGGATTGCTTTGCCGTATCCTGGATGGTGACAACATCCGCAGTGGCATCAACAGTAACCTCGGCTTTACGGAGGCCGACCGTGTGGAGAATATCCGGCGTATAGCCGAAGTTTCCAAACTCTTTCTTGATACGGGGGTTATAACAATCGCGGCTTTTATCAGTCCTAATAACGATATTCGTGAAATGGCAGCTGATATTATCGGACAAGACGATTTTCTGGAAGTTTATGTCAGCACCCCGCTTGAAGAGTGTGAGCGCCGTGACGTGAAGGGGCTTTATGCCAAGGCACGTAAGGGAGAAATTAAAAATTTTACGGGCATTTCCGCTCCTTTTGAGGAACCGGCTCATCCGGCTCTGACGTTGGACACCTCTGTTCTCAGCCTGGAAGAATCGGTCAATAAATTGTTGGAACTCATTTTACCAAGAATTCAGAAGAAATAAGATATAATGAAAGAAGAATATAAATTGAGCCATTTGAAGGAACTCGAAGCAGAGTCCATTCATATTATCCGTGAAGTGGCAGCGGAGTTTGAGAATCCGGTGATGCTGTATAGTATCGGCAAGGATTCTTCGGTTATGGTGCGCTTGGCCGAAAAGGCGTTTGCTCCCGGCAAAGTGCCGTTCCCGTTGATGCACATCGATTCCAAGTGGAAGTTTAAGGAGATGATACAGTTCCGTGACGAGTATGCCAAGAAGTATGGTTGGAACCTGATAGTGGAAAGCAATATGGAAGCTTTCAATGCAGGTGTCGGACCTTTTACGCATGGCAGCAAGGTGCATACGGACCTGATGAAAACGCAGGCTTTGCTCCACGCATTGGATAAGTATAAGTTTGATGCGGCATTCGGTGGCGCTCGCCGCGACGAGGAGAAGTCACGCGCCAAAGAGCGTATTTTCTCCTTCCGTGACAAGTTCCATCAATGGGACCCCAAAAACCAGCGTCCCGAATTGTGGGATATTTATAATGCCCGGGTACATAAAGGAGAGAGTATCCGAGTATTTCCGTTAAGTAATTGGACGGAGCTGGACATCTGGCAATATATACGTTTGGAAAATATTCCTATTGTGCCGTTGTATTTTGCCAAGGAACGTCCTTGTGTGGAGATTGACGGAAATCTGATAATGGCGGATGACGACCGCTTGCCTGAACAGTACCGCGACCAGATAAAGATGCGTATGGTGCGTTTCCGTACGCTGGGTTGCTGGCCGTTGACCGGTGCTGTGGAAAGCGATGCCGATACCATCGAGAAGATTGTCGAGGAAATGATGACCACCACCAAGAGTGAACGGACGACCCGTGTCATTGACTTCGACCAAGACGCAAGCATGGAGCAGAAGAAGCGCGAGGGATACTTCTAAAGGAATTAAAATTAAGAATTAAAAATTAAATCATTAAGGATGAACGATTCTACACTTGATATAAAGGCTTTTCTTGATAAGGATGAGCAGAAAGACTTATTGCGCTTACTGACTGCCGGTTCTGTGGATGACGGAAAATCCACATTGATAGGCCGTCTGTTGTTCGACAGCAAGAAACTATATGAGGATCAGCTGGACGCACTGGAACGCGACAGCAAGCGCATGGGAAATGCCGGCGACCACATTGACTACGCCCTTTTGCTGGACGGCTTGAAGGCAGAGCGCGAACAAGGCATCACCATCGACGTGGCATACCGCTACTTCTCGACCAACAACCGTAAGTTTATCATTGCCGACACTCCGGGACACGAGCAGTACACACGCAACATGATTACCGGAGGCTCTACGGCTAACCTGGCAATTATTCTGGTGGATGCACGTATGGGTGTCATTACGCAGACGCGCCGGCATACTTTCCTGGTGTCGTTGCTTGGCATCAAGCATGTGGTGCTTGCTGTCAATAAGATGGATCTGGTGGATTTCTCCGAAGAACGTTTTAATGAGATAGTCGATGAATATCGGAAGTTTATAGCTCCATTGGGTATTCCTGACGTAAACTGCATTCCGCTGTCAGCTTTGGACGGGGACAATGTAGTGGAGAAATCGGAACGTACTCCTTGGTATGAGGGTATTTCACTTCTTGACTTTCTGGAGACGGTACATATTGACAACGACCATAATTTGAAGGATTTTCGTTTCCCGATTCAATACGTCTTGCGCCCCAATCTCGATTTCCGTGGTTTTTGCGGTAAGGTGGCTTCGGGTATTATTCGTAAGGGAGATGAAGTGATGGCATTGCCTTCCGGTAAGAAGTCGCATATCAAGAGTATAGTTACATACGATGGAGAGTTGGATTACGCCTTTCCGCCCCAGTCCGTCACCTTGACTTTGGAGGACGAAATAGATGTGTCGAGAGGGGAAATGCTGGTACATCCGGATAACCTGCCCGTCATGGACCGCAATTTTGAAACGATGCTGGTTTGGATGGATGAAGAGCCGATGGATATCAACAAATCATTCTTCATCAAACAGACCACCAATATAAGCCGTACCCGCATCGACAGCATCAAGTATAAAGTGGATGTCAATACGATGGAGCATCTTTCCATTGACAACGGAAAGTTGAGCAAGGAAACATTGCCGATGCAGCTCAATCAGATTGCGCGCGTGGTGCTGACCACTGCCAAAGAGCTTTTCTTTGACCCTTATCGGCAGAATAAGGCTACCGGTTCGTTCATCCTGATAGACCCGATAACCAACAATACCAGTGCTGTAGGTATGATTATCGATAGGGTGGAGGATAAGGAGATGCACTTGTCCGAAGACCTGCCTATACTGAATTTGCCTAAGCTGGGTATAGCTCCCGAACATTACGAAGCCATAGAAAAGGCTGTGAAGGAGTTGGAGCGCCAAGGCATTGCAGTGGTTGTGGAAAAAGAATGAACAGCTTTTTGATAGAGTGGGAGAGAAACTGTAATATATTAATATATAGACTATAATGGGACTATTAGAATTCAACAAGCTTCCTATAAACACATTGGTAGGCGCAGATTGGAAAACATTCAAGGATATAACGGGCGGTCGTGACATCGGTGCTGCCTACAAAGGCAAGTATCGGCTGACAAAAGCTGTCTGCCGCCTGCTGTCCACTTTGGCTCCTCTGCAGGACAGACGTTATGAAAAGCTCCTGGCAGATAAGCCCCTGGAGCATGATCCGGTATTCATTTTGGGACATTGGCGTAGCGGGACTACGTTTGTGCATAATGTTTTCTCCTGCGACAAGCATTTCGGTTACAACACGACATACCAGACTGTATTTCCGCATCTCATGATGTGGGGGCAGCCTTTCTTTAAGAAGAACATGAGCTGGCTGATGCCGGACAAACGCCCCACGGACAATATGGAGCTTGCCGTCGACCTTCCGCAAGAAGAGGAGTTTGCTTTGGCAAATATGATGCCCTACACCTATTATAATTTCTGGTTCCTGCCCGAATATCAGCAAGAGTATGCCGATAAATATCTGCTGTTTGATGATATTACAGAGAAAGAACTGAAAGTGTTTGAGGAGACTTTCGTCAAATTGATAAAAATCTCTCTTTGGAATACGAAGGGAACTCAGTTTCTTAGTAAGAATCCGCCTCATACGGGACGTGTGAAAGAGCTTGTCAAGATGTTCCCCAATGCTAAGTTTATCTATCTGATGCGTAATCCTTATACTGTTTTCGAAAGTACACGTAGTTTCTTTACTAATACCATTCAGCCGTTGAAGTTGCAGGATATCAGTAATGAGGAGCTTGAAAAGAATATTTTGTCCATTTATGCCAAACTGTATCATAAGTACGAAGCGGACAAGACATGTATTCCTGAAGGAAACTTGATAGAGGTGAAGTTTGAAGACTTCGAAGCGGATGCAATGGGAATGACTGAACATATCTACAAGGCTTTGTCCATTCCGGGCTTTGCAGAGGCACGTGCCGATATTGAAAAGTATGTAGGCGGAAAGAAAGGATATAAGAAGAATAAATACAAGTATGATGAGCGTACAGTGCAGTTGGTTCAGGATAACTGGAATTTTGCGCTGGAACAGTGGAAGTACGATTTATAATGATTGTCAATTATTAATGAGAGAAATGATTCAAAAGAAAGTTCGTATATTGGGAATGCTGTCTGCCATGCTCTGTTGCGGAGCAGTTTCTGCACAGCAGCACGAGGTAGAGATGATTCCTTTCGGAAATATGGATCAATGGATTGACCGCCAAATCAAGGAATCCGGTATTATTGGCGGTGCCACGAAGAATGTATATGCTATCGGGCCTACTGCTACTGTCACCGAGACCAAGGCATACAAGAATATGGGAGGTTCGCCGTGGGCGACATCCAATGTGATGGCCCGGGTAGCCGGTATCACGAAAACCAATACTTCTGTTTTCCCGGAAAAGCGAGGGGATGGTTTCTGTGCCCGTATGGACACCCGTATGGAGAGTGTGAAGGTTTTTGGAATAGTGGATATCACGGTGCTGGCTGCCGGCTCCATGTTTCTGGGTGAGGTGCACGAACCTATCAAGGGGACCAAGAATCCGCAGAAAATGCTGAATTCCGGCATACCGTTTACAAAGAAACCTATCGCCATACAGTTTGATTATAAAGTAAAGATGTCCGACCGCGAGAAGCGTATCCGTGCAACGGGCTTTAGCCGTATCACAGATGTTGAGGGAAAGGACTTCCCGGAAGTGAATCTGTTTCTGCAAAAGCGTTGGGAAGATGAGAAGGGGAATATCTATGCCAAGCGTGTAGGAACGATGGTCGTACGATATTATACTACTACCGATTGGCATAATAATGCCACTTATTCCATCATGTACGGTGATATCACCGGTGACCCTGCATACAAGGCCCACATGATGCGTCTTCAGGTTGAAGAACGCTATGCAGTTAACAGTAAAGGAGAGAGTGTGCCTATTAAGGAGGTTGCCTGGGGGACGAAGGACGATGTGCCCACTCATTTGCTGTTGCAATTCACCTCTAGTCATGGTGGTGCTTATATAGGTTCTCCTGGCAATTCGCTATGGATTGACAATGTAAAATTGGTCTATTAGAATAAAAGCAGTTAAAGTTGATGTCATACTTTAGCTGCTTTTTTTATGGAGTCAACGAGACTTTGACTTACTTCTTATTTCAAATGAATTTTGTATGTCAGCCCTCCCGTGAAATATTTCATCCTCTGCATTTCGACCTGCACATGCAGATGCTTGAACAGCAGATAAGTGGCTCCCAAAGCAAAGTCCTTGGAGTCGTACTCCGCTATCACCCTCAACTGCGGATGGAAGGTGGGATTGTAGGTGACACCCAGTGCAAAGCCATTCAGTTTGTACTCCTTGCGGTTGTTGTAAAGGTAGGAAAGATGGACACCAATCTCCTCCTTACCCACAACGGGTATATGCTTGGAGGCGGCAATATAGAAACGGCTGTAATAGCCGTTACCTTCCGTGGTGCCTACCTGGCCGCCACCGGAGGAAGTGAACGGGTCGGACGTCCCCAGCACGACAGCCGGCATGTATTTCCAGAACTGCCCCTCCTTCAACACACGCAGACGGGCGGAAAAGTAGCGGTCCTGGTTCGTGAACCCGCTATACCCGTATGGCTTCAATCCCAACGCCTCCGCCTTGAAGAGCGTACACGTGTAGGCCACTTCCAGAAAGGGGAAGATGGTGACGTTCAGGAAATAGTTGTAGGTATGATAGTACCAGGTGGGCGGTGTGAGCTCCTTGTTCAGGAAGTTGCCGCCGACCATGAAAGTCTTGTCGCGCTGCATCTCCGCAGAGGGCGCATGCAACAGCCCGGTTGTACCATACGTCAACTGGGAAAAGGCCGAAAGGGAAAGGCTGCAAAACAGAACGATAAAGAATAGCTTAAACTTCATCATCACATATAAATTCAGTCGCTGATAAAAAATGGGTTGCTTTATAACGTGCATCGGACATAGTACCAAAAAAAGGCGTCTGAGTCCCAGACGCCTTCATTTTTAGAGTCTATTTGTCACTTGGAGTGTATTATTCCAGGATAACTACGCGGTTCAGGAAGTTCTTGCCGAACATGTTTTCAGTACCACCGAATCCTACGAGTTCAAGCTGGTCCTTGTCAACACCCTGAGCAATCAAAGCGTCGTAAACAACCTGGGCACGCTTTTCGGACAGCTTCTGGTTCCAAGAAGCGCTACCGGTAGCCTTGTCTGCATAACCTGCAACTTTGTACTTCTTGTCCGGATTAGCCTTCAGAATCTTGGCAGCCAGTTCGATGTTAACCTTGCCATAGTCGTCCAGACGGGCGCTGCCAATCTTGAAGAAGATGGCACGCGGACCGGCAACTTCAACTTCCTTGGTCACTTCCTTAACTTCAGGTTTAGCGTTGGCCAGTGCATTCTTGCAGTTAGCCAGGTCAGCCTGAGCCTGAGCCAGTTCACTTCTATATCTGTTGATTTCCGCATTGACTGCGTCTTCGTCAATCTTAGAAACCGGAATAAACTTCTTACCGCCGAAGATGTAGCTAACACCTGCGGTCAGCATACCTGTACCTTCAGCCTTGCGATGGCTGCTGATATTACCGAAAATGGACGGAGCGATGGCACCGCGAGCTTCTACGTCAATGGCCCACTTGGTGTTGATATTGAACTTCAAGCCCAAACCGGCAGAAGCGCCGATACGTGCACGCATTTCTGCTTCACCGGCAGGAGCCATAGACTGCGAAGTACCATCAGCACTAATTGTAACATCCACATTTTGAGATTTTGCTACAGAAATTTGAGGTCCCAAGAAACCGTAAACTTCGAAGAAACGGTTAGGATTAGCACCGGCAAACAATGTAGAAAGATTGATCATTGCATCAATGTTACCACCTACATAAGTCTTGTTGTGTTCCCAGTATGCATCATCCAAACACAAATGCTGAGTAATACCGTTTACCTGAGCACGTACCCCCCAAGTCGGAGTAATCAGCTTACCAACTGACACGCTGAAATGCGGAGCAATCTTATTGAAACCGTCATTGTTGATGGCGTGGATACCACCACCTACACTGACAAAAATATTATCGCTCCATTTCGGAGTGTAGTAGTTCGTTTTTTCCTGTGCATTCAGATTTGCTGCACAAGCGCCTGCCAATAGTAAGGAGGCTATCATTAATTTACTTTTCATTTTCTCTTGAGTTTAAAGATTGATAACTACAACTGAAAATCAATTAGTCAGCAATTATAATACCACCACCTGCGTTGCCATCATCACCATGACCATGTCCATGACCATGAGATTGAGGAGCATGATTATGACCCGGAATCGGCTGATCAACTTTAATATCCAAATCTGTTTTTGTATAGTTATTTACTACAGCAATACCAAGAGTGACATCGCCAGCTTTTGTTGTAGCATCAGTCTTCTTAATAATCTTATACTCAGTATTTACAACAGTATAGACAGCCTTTGCTTCTGTTTGAGAATGAGCATAAACTTTAACATTTTCTTTTACAGCAGGTTCTTCTTTATATGTATCCTTGAGAGTTGCAAAGAATTGATTAACAAGCATCTTATCTTCAAAATCCGTTGCATCATTCTTAGTAGACACTACCTTATTCCCCGTTTTTTTAGTGTAACGTATGGTAGTGGTAAGCCAATAATCACTAGGATTGGCAACAGCGTTCTTGCCATCTACAGATTCCTTTTTATCAGTAGTAGATTCTTCAACTTCGATTTTTGTTTCTGCTGTTTCCTTCTGAAGAATGATAGTCGGAGTCAAAGAAGCAAACTGACCAGCTTGCAATTCCGGAACATCAACTTTGACTTCTACACTCATATCCTTATAAGAAGCAGTAACCGTAGCTTTGGTTGCTGCCAAAGTTGGATTACCAGTAAACGTAGCTGACGGACTGATAGTGACCGTAGCAGCAGTAGTTACATCAGTTGTAACGCCATTCTCTACGGCAAGTACAATCGGACTGATAGTAGCTTGCGCATTGATAGGCTCAATATTTACATTGAACTCTTCTTTTTCACAAGAAGTGAAAGTTGTAGCTAAAGCTACTACGGCTAACGCAAATACTGCACTTATGCCGTTTAAGAATTTAATCTTTTTCATCTCAATTAATTAATTAAAAATTTAACAATTCTGACTTAATAAAATATGGGTTAAAACTATTTTCTTCCATTATATTATCACTTGCCTCTGCTTTGTATTGCTTATAATAAGTCCTTTCATTACCCGCATTATATACAACGCCCATATTGGCAGAGGTGTTTACACGCGGTATATACCCTCTTCTCTTATACTTATAAGGAGGCAATGCCACCTGAAACCGGAATCCTCCATTCGCTTTGGCATGCTCTGCTTTCATAGCATAAAAGCCTATCGAACAATAACGAAAATGACGAGCCATTTCAAATCTGACCCCCTTTTCCTTCATTAGATATTGTTCAGCTTTCAGTGTGAACTGAGTATTGAACCGCGGCCAATAAAAGCTCCCCCCCAAAGACCAAGTGGCAACCCATGTAGAAGGATCATAATGCAATTTAAATCCGTCCCAATATCCAGTTCCAGTATATCCTATTCGAGCCAGCAAAGAAAATCTCTCATCATTAAAAGGCCTAAATAAATCTACATCAAATCCATACTGATCCGCATTAAAATACCCGACAGTAGCTTTACCAAACACATTATACGGCAACCTGAAACGTTGTGAAAGAGTCAAATTTCCCGGATGAACCTTACCTTCATATTTTCCATATCCATCATTATAAACCGGTATTTTCAACTGTGCCGTTAATTTCATACCTTTCCATA
>OGFJ01001081.1_pt1 | contig 19507 bp, 19 predicted proteins | sample 1570861 | NCBI WGS metagenome assembly OGFJ01 (sample SAMEA2582060, study PRJEB24529) | metagenome | biome: Human gut stool | place: China | collected 2011
ACAAGAAGCGCAGTGCTACGGTATCTCCCTACGTTGGCATTATCCAAATCAGGTTCAGGCAATACCGCATAATTCTAAGTGCCGATACGGCGAGCGAGGCGCGCCAGCTGCTAAGCAAAAAGCGCAGATAATACTGGATGTATTATCGAGCATTTTTGCAACGCAGATGGCACGCCGCAGCCGTCGGAGCGGTGCTTAAGCCCGTAGGGCGGGAATTGTGCGGTATTGCCGTTCGGGTCAGGGCGATACAGCCCACTCTCAGCCCGCTTTACGCAAGCTCCCCTTTTGTACAAATTTACAGTAGCACAGTTTGTCGTGTTTTGCAAGGCTTTTGCTTCATTTTTTGCAAAACCACTTGACATTAAACCCGGCTTTCATGCTATGCTAGAGACAGCAGAAAGGCAAAAGTGAGGGTGCGAACCGGAGCTGCCGCTGCGGTTTCAATAGCCTTCCCCCGAGGGGGAAGGTGGCCGAGGCCCCGACCGAGGCCGGATGAGGGGCAGCCCTCCGTTGGCCACCCGTGAACAGGCAGCAATCGCATGCTTTGCCCTCATCAGTCCGCTCCGCGGACAGCTTCCCCCGAGGGGGAAGCCTTTTATCACGCTACTATTTTAAACGGAGGTCCCCCTATTATGGCTAAATCTACTGTCTATTTCACCAACGAACTCACCCCCGAAGCCGTTGTGAAGATGTACCGCCAGCTGGGCATCGAGCTGCCCGGCAAGGTGGCCGTCAAGGTCCACAGCGGCGAGGACGGCAACCAGAACTACCTGCACCCCGAGTTTATGAAGCCCGTCATCGACGCCGTCAACGGCACCGTTGTTGAGTGCAACACAGCCTACGGCGGCGCGCGCAACGAGACGCCCAAGCACATCGAGCTGATGAAGAAGCATCATTGGAGCGACCTGTTTGATGTTGACATCATGGACGCCGAGGGTCCGGACGTCGAATGGCCCGTCGAGAACGGCAAGGTCCTCAAGGTCAACTATCTGGGCAAGAACATCGAGAATTATGACAGTATGCTCGTGCTCATCCACTTCAAGGGTCACCCGATGGGCGGCTACGGCGGTGCGCTCAAGCAACTGTCCATCGGCTGCGCGTCCAGCGCCGGCAAGGCGTACATCCATTCCGGCGGCAAGGTCACAGACCAGCACATCCTGTGGGAGAACTGCGCCGAGCAGGACACCTTCCTTGAAGCCATGGCAGACGCCGCCTCCACCGTGGCAAAGCACTTTGCGGGCAAGATTGCCTATGTCGCCGTCATGAAGAACCTTTCCGTTGACTGCGACTGCTGCGCCGTGGCCGAGGACCCCTGCATGAACGATGTGGGCATCCTCTCGAGCCTTGACCCCGTCGCGCTGGACCGCGCCTGCATCGATCTGGTCATAAACAGCAATGACCCGGGCCGCGACCACTTTATGGAGCGCGTCAACAGCCGCCACGGCACCCACACCATCGACACCGCCGAGACCCTTGGCATCGGCACACAGGCGTATGAGCTGGTGAAGGTGTAACGCCCATTTGCCTGAAGAAGCCAAAAGCCGCAAAAAGCAACCGCCGTGCAGAGAGGCGTCTCTCTGCACGGCGGATGTTGTTATTGTCGGTTCAGTATCTTTTCCAAGTCTGTTTTCGGGTCGCCCGTGGGCGTCAGGTTGTACTGCTTAACGAGAAAGTCCAGTACATTCGGTGAGACGAACGCCGGGAGCGTGGGGCCAAGGTAGATATTGCGCAGCCCCAGATACAGCAGCGTCAGCAAAATGCAGACAGCCTTCTGCTCATACCACGACAGCACCAGCGTAAGCGGCAGGTCGTTGACGCCGCAGCCAAACGCCTCGGCCAGCGCCAGCGCAATGCGAATGGCGCTGTAGGCGTCGTTGCACTGCCCGCAATCCAGGACGCGCGGGATGCCTTCGATGCTGCCAAGATCCATATCGTTCAGCCGGTACTTGCCGCAGGCCAGCGTCAGAATCAGCGTGTCGGGCGGCGTCATCCGTGCAAAGTCCGTGTAGTAGCTGCGCGTCGGTGCTGCACCGTCGCAGCCGCCGATCAAGAAAAAGTGGCGTATCTTCCCCTCCCGGACCAGCCGGACGATCTGCTCTGCGTGGGACAGCACCGCATTGCGGGCAAAGCCGGTCATGACCGTGCTGCCGCCGTTCATCCCGGTCATCGGGTGATCCTCGGGGTAGCCGCCGCATTCCAGCGCCTTTTCAATGACCGGGGTGAAATCCTTGTCGTCCCCGATGTGGGTCAGCTCCGGGTAGGACACCACCGACGTCGTGAACACACGGTCACTGTAGCTCTGCCGCACCGGCATCAGACAGTTCGTTGTGAACAGGATGGGCGCAGGGATGTTGTGGAACTCTGACTGCTGGTTCTGCCAGCCCGTGCCGAAGTTGCCTTTGAGGTGCGGATATTTTTTCAGTTCCGGGTAGCCGTGGGCGGGCAGCATCTCACTGTGGGTGTAGATGTTGATGCCCCTGCCCGCGGTCTGGTCCAGCAGCAGCTTCAGATCGTGCAGGTCGTGGCCGCTGACCACGATGAAGGGGCCCTTCTCAATCGTCAGCGGCACCGTGACCGGCACGGGGTCACCGTATGCGCCGGTGTTGGCTGCGTCCAGCAGCGCCATACAGGCCAGATTGACTTCTCCGGTTTTCAGCACCAGCGCCAGCAGCTCGTCAGGCGTTTTCTCTGCGCCGATGGCCTCGAGTGCCTCATAGAAAAAAGCGTTCACAGCGGGGTCTGTTCTCCCCAGTGCGCGGGCGTGGTACGCATAGGCCGCCATGCCTTTGAGCCCAAAGAGGATCAGCGATTTCAACGAGCGCACGTCCTCCCCCGCCGCCCAAAGCGCGGCAAGGTCGTAATCGTCAAGCTGCCCGGGGCCGACGGCAGCCTTTTCCTTTTCGATTTCCGCCTTGCATTGCAGGATAGTTTCGTTGTTGAAGTTCACGTTCGTGATCGTCGTGAACAGGCCCTTCAAAATCAATTCATCGGTGTGCGGTGTCGGTGTCCCAGCCCGCGCCGCCCGCGCCAGCCCGATAAGTGCCCCGATCAGCTCATCCTGATAGTTGGCGGTGTCGGCCTTTTTGCCGCAGACACCGGCCTTGCCGTCGCAGCCGGTGTTATGCGCCGTTTGTTGGCACTGAAAGCAGAACATTTCTCGCATTTGGTTTCCTCCTGTCAGCAGAATCATCACCTTCTATTCTGCCCGCCAGGAGGATTTTTTATACCGTTCTCACGGCTGCGGTGTCGCGCCCTCCTGCTCCATCTTGCGCAGCGTTTCCTGCCGGAGGGCCTCCCGCAGCGCCTGCATATAGGGCGAGAACTGCGACTGCTCCACGCCGTAGGTCAGGTTCAGCGCATACTCCTGCGGCTCCCAGGTCGCAATCGCGGACTCGTTGTGCTGGACGATGGCCTCCATTTTATCCAGCGCCTTGTAGATTTTGGCCTCCGTCGTCTGCAAGGCGGCCATCTCCGCGTACAGCGTCCGCATCTCTGTACAGACCGGCTCGGGCAGTGAATCGACCCAGCGGGAAAGCAGTGCTTCCTCGGCGGCCTCATCGGCGGCGGTCTTGTCAAACGCCGGGATGTCCCCGGTAAAGCACTCGCCCAGATCGTGGATCAGGCACATGCGGATGACCTTGTCCATGTCCGCCTGCGGAAATTCATCCCGCAGCCAGAACGCCATCAGCGCAATACGCCAGCTGTGCTCGGCCACGCTCTCATGCCGTCCCTTCGATGTATAGCAATGCCGTGTTGTGTCCTTGAGTTTTTCCGCTGTGTGCAGCGCCTCCAACAGCTTTTCCGGTTCCATGTGCAGACCTCCCCTATTTTTACCGCTATTGTAGCAGATATAAAACGCAGTTGCAAGGCGGAGATTTTTTCTGATTTTTTCTTTTTTTCGCAGAAAGTTTCTCGCAACACAGGGTATTAAAAGTACAATTTGGAAACATTTAATTTACTATTACTGTTTGTAAATCATTCTGCCGTTATAAAACTCTGTAGGGGCGAGCATTGCTCGCCCGTGCCCGCGCGCCATGTGCAAGGCCTTCCCGGAAAAGCCTTGCTGCACCAGGTTGGCGGGCGAACAATGTTCGCCCCTACATTCTCTCTATAACAAAGCAGGTGCTTTTTTCTTACTTTTTCTCATTTTTTTCAAGAAATCTTCTCGCAATACTCCTTTCTCTCCCCTGCCCTACCACAAACTTTCTATAAAAAAAGACCCGCAAATCCATTGCGAGTCCTTTTCTGTAGCAATTATTGCTTCTGTAATTCCTGCAGCAAGGGATTGTGCAGCAGCAGCCCCACGATTTGATAGCGGTAGCTTTTGACCGTCTGCCCCTGGGATTCCGAGTAAAGCCCGCGGACACAGCCGCTTTCCCGGTCAAACAGCGCGTCGATCAGCTGCAGCTGCTCCGCTGTGACCAGCAGCGTGACCTGTCCCTTCGTGTCAAGGCCGCGGCCATGGGTCGGCATATACTTTTCGCGGCAGTCAAACGACGGCAGCATATAATAGCTCTCGGGGTGCTTCTCTGCCTCGATGCGCCGCGCGGATGCTGCGTCCTCATCCCCGCACACGCAGTGGTCCAGTCCGACCTGCCGGAGCTTGGCCAGCTCCTCCTGCAAAATGCGGTTGGCCAGCGTACCGATCTTACTGTCCTGCCACAATGCTTCCATCTCAAGCAGGTCGTAAATTTTGCGGTGCAGGCGGATACGCAGCCTATACTTCCTGGGCTTCATCGGCGCTGCGCTCCACCTTTGCAATTATTTCCCGCAGCCGCGTGGCCGTGGCGATCATCTCGTCCAGCTCCTTCATGGCCTGTTGGCGCTCCTCGTGGGTATATTTTTCTGCAAGGCGCTTCTCGGGGTTTTTCCTGCGCAGCATCGTTTCCAGGCGGCTCGTCTGGCTGGACAGCTTGCCCATAATTTTGCTCTGTGCCTTAGCGCCGGCGGTCTTTTCCCTGACCTCCCGGATGACCTCTGTCTGCTCTACCTGCGCGGCGGGCTGCTCCGGCGGGATGGTCTTGACCTTTCGGATGGTCTCCTTCAGACACGCCATCTCCTTCTGGACCGTGAACACCGCAGCGACCAACGCCTCGTGGGCATCCTGCATACTGCTGGTGTCGGCTACCGTCCGCAGTGCATCCACGAACCGCCCGCGAATCGCTTTTTTCTCGTCCTGAATGGCTGCGCTGCCCGGGCCGTTGTACGCAATAGCATAGAGCTGCTGCAGCATTTGGGCAGCAATTCTCTGTTCCTCGGGCGTCATCCGCAAAAAACTCTCCGCTTCGCTGCGCAGCACAAAGCCACGATCCAGCAAATCTTTGAGACCCTCATTCAGATTTTTTTCAATGCTCAGATCCTTATCGATCTGCCGCCCGTTGATGGGCGTTGCCTCCTTGATGGCCTTTTTTGCCTCGGCTGCTGTCAGGTTGTACGGCTCTGCCTGCAGGCAGGACACCAGCTCGGCAACCGCCTTGCGGCGGATCATCTCGTTGGCAAAGCCGCCGCGCACCTGCAGGTTAGCGCTCAGCAGCATGACCTTTTTCTCGTTGTCGCTCAGCGGTGTTGTGACAACACGGCAGTTTTTGACTGTGTTCCACTTTGCGTCGCCGCGCGCCTGCAAATAATTCAATGCCTTATAGCGGCGCTCGCCGGAGAGCAGAACGTACTTCGTCTGTTTGCCATCCGTCCGCGGATATACGACCAGATTGTGCATCAGGCCGTTGCGGTCAATGTCGTTGGCCAGTGTTTCCACATCCTCGTCGGTGTCCAGCTGGCGGAAAATCGCATTGTCCGGGTTCAGCTCGATGTCCTGCAAGGCAATTTCCCGCAGCTCATAGGCAAGCTCGGCGCGGTTCTGCGTGGCCAGATTGGCAATCAGGCTGCCGGAGGCGTTGTTGTTTCCGGCGCTGAAAACCGCCTCGGTGGACGGAATGCCCACCTCGACCTTGGATCTGCCGGGCTTCTTTTTCATAGCCATCTTACTTTTCCTCCAATTCCGCCAGGCGCTTTTTCAGCTCCTCATACGCCGCCACATAGCTTTTGGCCGGGGGCTGCGTGCGGGCCGAGTAGCAGACCGGCACGCAGCGGTTGATGCTGTTATCCACACTCTTACCAAAGGCGATTTCCGCGTTGAACAGCGTTGCGCCGAGCTTGGCCCGGCAGTCACTGCGGATGTCCTGCGAGGCTGCACTTTTCTGCACCATCGTCAGCATTACGCCGACGCCCTTGATGCGGGAGGTCTTGCTCTTGCGCATCTCATTGCAGAGCACATAGGTGCGGAACGCCGAGTCCTCCGAGAAGGAATCGCACTTCAGCGGGATCAGCACATAGTCCGCCGCGGCAATTGCGTTGGAGAGCAGCAGGCTGTCCCGGCTTGGCTGGGTGTCGATCAGGATATAATCGTACTCGTCTTTGACCTGGCGCAGGAAATAGTCCAGCACGTCGGTATCGCTGGCCAGATACTTCGGGTCGCCGCGGTCATAGTCCCGCTGGGCGTCCGTGTACAGATCCTTCAGCCGCTTGGACAGGCGCGGCGTCTGGTCGTTGGCCGGGATCAGGTCCACGTTTTCATATTCCGACTCGACGATAAAATCTCTGGTCTGTGTGTTGTAGCGGAAGCCGTCGATCATATCATACAGACTGCGGTTGGCAAAGGCCTTGCTGGTAATGGCGTTGCCGCCTGTCAGGGCAAACGTCAGGTTGCCCTGCGGGTCGGTGTCCAGGCAAAGCACCTTTTTGCCCTCGTCGCCCATCAGATAGGCAAGGTTAGAGGTCGTTACGGTTTTTCCGCAGCCGCCTTTTTCCACCGCAATGGTTATTACTGTTGCAGCCATTCGCTTGTTCCCCATTTCATTATGTAGTTATAACACCGTGGCAAATTATTTTTTATGTCGTTTTCGTCTATGTATAGTATACCACATTTGCCAGCATCGTCAACAGCACTTTTGCAGTTTTGGCAGGGCTTTTCTGCGGCAGAAAAGCCTTATAACTCCGTGGCAAATTTTTATATAAAGAAAAAAGCATATAGACACGCCCGTGCCGCAGCTTTTTGCGGACCGGGTATCCATACGCTTTTTGTTATGCCTTTTGGTCTTATAACTCCGTGGCAAATTTATTCATCAAAGACGGACAGATCTGCCTTGAAATGATCCGTTGCACCAGCGCTGCGCAGCTCGTCCCTGCCGCTCGGGATGATCGTAATATCCTCCATCGCGTTGTATACAATGGTCGCGTTGTACTGCGGCGACTTGAGCTGGCCGTGCTCCTTTTTGGTCAGCATCATCCGCGCCATGCCCAGCGCCCAGCAGGTCAAATCGTGCTGCTGGGCCAGGATGCGGTTCAGCGCGTCGCGGGTCTCCTGCGCCTGCTTTGCCCTTTTCTCGCTGTTGGTGTTGGTCAGCAGACGCGCCGTGTATACCAGCACCGAGGACACCGCACTGTACAGCTCCGGTGAAATTTTTTCCTGCAGTGTCTGGCTGCGCGCCCTGCTTTCCAGCACGCGAACTGCCCGCGTCACCGTCATAGCAAACAGCTCGTCCCCCAGCGGCTCTGCCACGGACACAGCTGCCGCGCTTCGTTCCGGCTCGGTGGTTTTCCGCGTCCTTCTGCGGCGCGGGACTTCCTCATTGCGAGCGCTTTTCTGCGCGTGCAGCTGGCGCACTGCGTCCATCTCCTGCGCGGATTTGTAGCGGATGAACAGGTACAGCCGCTCGTATTTTCTGCCGCCGCGGATGCGGACCGGGATATAGTCAAACCAGAGGTCGGTCATCTGGTTGATCTCGTCCCTGGCCTTGGTCAGGACGTAGCGCTCAAAATCGTGGAAGTTGCTGTACTTTTCGGTCAGCGGCTTTTCCTTGTCCTTTTTGCGCTTTTCCGGCGGGGGAGAGAGCTGCTCCTTCAGCTCCTGAATGTCAAACACCTTGTACTTGAAGCCGCGGATGTCCTGCGCCTTGTCCGGGAAACGGTCCAGTATCTCTTTTGTGACCGGCTGAAACACCAGGCCGTTCGTGTAGCCGTAATCGGTGTCTCCGTTGTCGTAGGAGAGCAAAATTTCGTAAAAACGCATGGAGTAGGTGCTGTTCATCGTCAGCAGATATTCCACGTTGTAGGAGGTATAGTTGCTTTTCAGCTGGGAAAGATAGGGGAGGATCTCCGGATTGAAGCGCACGCGGATCTGCTTGTCCCGGTCATTCACGGTGGAGCCGCGCTGCAGCCAGGACAGGACCTTGTACTGGTGGCCGTCGCTGGCCGGGTCCAGGCTCCAGAAGGAGCGGTCCTCCAAACTTTTGACGGTGTCCTTCAGGTATTCCAGATAGGTGTTGTCGTGCATGTTGACCCCGGCCAGCCGCCCGAAGTCGGAAAAGCTCAACGAATAAACGCGGTCCGCATCCGGGGTCTCCTTGGGGTTGATCTGTGCCATCATTGCCAGCAGCACCTTTTGTTCCAGCTTTGGCAGGGCATATTTTGTCTTTTGGATCAGGTCATTACTCTTGGTGATGATCGATTCCGACGCCGGGTTGTACTTGGGTACATTGCCTGCAGAGCGGGTGCGGCGGTGCTTTTGTGGCGGCGTGTTTTCCTGCGCAGGGAGGTCCGGGTCATAGTATTCGCCTTCAATGATGGTGTCATTTTTCCGCTTTTCAGACATAGGCCTACACCTCCACAAATACAGTACATTAAGCATACACGCAATTGCGGAAAATGTCAACGGCTTCTCGCAATAAAAAATAAATGTACCATTTGTATTTTTTTTCTTATAATTATTATTTATTATTTTATAAATTTATCTCTTTATATATAATAAGTAGATTGCGAGTTTTCTTCTGCTGAATTGAGAGAAAAATTCCTGTGAAAAAAGAGTTTTCTTCACACGAAAAAAGAGAAATATTCTGCTGTGCTGAGAGTTCTCTTCTGCTGATTTTGCCAGAATAAAACTCTCAATTCGGCAGAAAAAAACTCTCAGTACGCAAGCGGCTGCGGGCAAAACAGACAGCGAAATGCGAGTTTTCTTCTGCGCTGATGAGAGAAAAATGCTGCGCAGTGAAAAAATCAGTTCGCGGCTTTTCTGGCGGAGCAGGGGAGAGCGCAGTGACAAAAAAGAGAGGGCAGAGGAAAAAAGGCTTATTGAGAGAAATTTTCTGACAACAAAAGAAAAAAACAGAAAAATTCTCCTTTTTGTATTGCGAGTTTTATTCTGAACAAAAAACTCTCCAGGAATCTTCGATAGTACGTAAAAGTATACGAAAAAAGTAAAACGTATTGCGAGAAATCTTCTCCGCTGCAAAAATAGAACAAAAGAAACAAACTGTAATAATTTATATATAGTATACAAAACGGCAAACAAAATCATGCACATCCAGGGAAACCGGCAGGGAAGGGGAGAGGGCCGGCAGGGGGAACACAGCTTTTCCAAAATGCAGACTGCCAAAAGGCGGCGCAGAGCCGCAGGGAAATATTTTTATAAAAATGCAGAAAAAAACTCTCAATAGACGCCCACGGTGGGACTATTGAGAGTTTTTTTCTGCAAAAAATAAAGAAAATTCAGAAAAATGCAGCCGCCCGCAAGGGCCGTCTGCACCCCCTTATTATCGGGAGCAGGTCACAGCATCTGTTGCCGTATAGTCAAACAGGCCGTCGTTTTTCTCCTCCAGAGCCTTGATCATGTGGTAGGTGTATTCGTTGTAGGGCGTCGGGATGCCTAACTCGCGCCCCATGCGCATGAGCGCACCGGAGAACATATCGATTTCTGTGTGCCGCCCGGCGTCGAGGTCCTGCAGGGTGGAGTAGCGCGCGGTGGGCGGCACGGTGCTGCCGTGGGTAGAGGCCGCAGCTGCCTTGGAGAGGTCGATCCCCTTAGCGGCGGCAATGGCCTCCAGCTCGCGGCGCAGGCCGTCGCTGATGGCTTTTATATGGGCACTGTCGCTGTAGCAGCCGACGCCCGCGCCGAGGATCGCCTGCGGCAGATTGTTGCAGACGTTCAGCCGGAACTTGGACCAGATCTCCTCGCGGATATGCTCGGTCACACGGAAATGAATGCCCGTGTCCGCAAACAGCGCCCGCACTGCCTGCACCCGGTCACTGTCAAATGGTGCGGTCAGCTCCCCGTAGATGATGCCGATGGTCGTCTCCGGGTCAAACCGCACACCGTCCTCGGTGCGGTGGGAGGCCACCTTGATGAGTGCGGGCAGCACATGAGCTGCGCCGACCTGTGCGGCGATGAGCTCCTCACTGTCAACGCCGTTCATCAGGCTCATGACAACGGTGCGTTCGCTCACAATGGTGCGGATGCTGTCCAGCGCGCCGGGCAGTGCGCCGTATTTCAGCGCGACGATCAGCAGATCGACGCCGTGGGCCTGCTGCGGGGTCCAGACCTGAGGGTGATAGACCTGCCCGTTGATCGTGCAGCCGTTTTGCCGCAGCCGCTCGGCGCGGGAACCCTCCGCCACGACGCCAAGCTGCAGGGTGTTGGCAGCGGCCTTGTCGGCCAGGCCCCACAGCACATAGCAGCCGACGGCTCCGGCCCCCAAAATAGCAACAGATTGAATTTTCATCGTCTACATCCTCCCGTCAGCCGGCACGGCCCGGCTGGATGATGCGGATCAGCTCCTTATCCAGCTGCAGGGTGCAGTGCCACGGATTTACAATAATGCCCGCAATTTCCGGTGCGGAGAGCGCTGCGGCAAACAGCTTGTCAATGTCTGCGAGAAAGGTCGATTTCACCGTGTCAGGGCTTTTCATCTGCTCCTCAAACGAGGTGAAGGCGTACCACCAGCTTGCGCCGTCCGCCGTCGTCACGACCCGGGGCTGTACCTGCCCGCCACCGGGGACAGGCTCGACGGCCACGATCCACTGCCCGCCTGCCTGCATACAGCGGCGGACGACGGTCAGCGTGTGGGCCAGCTGCTCCGGGGTAGGGGACTGCTGCAGCTGCAAAATGGCAGTTTCGATGGTTTGATTCATCTGTAAGGATTTATCTTGCGGCATCGGGAACATCCTTTCCGATTTACGATTTGTCTGTTTCCTTTATTATACCAGCGATTTTCCAAAATGCAAAATTTCCGCGGAACGGCATTGACGAACCCGGGGGACAAGGTCGTTATCTTCTCGCCGTTTTACGAGAACTACGGCGCAGACACGATCCTGACCGGGGCAGAACCAATTTATGTGCCGCTGACGCCGCCGGAATTTACCTTTGACCCCGAGGTACTGGAGAATGCCTTCCGCCAACACCCGAAGGCGCTGATCCTGTGCAACCCCTCGAACCCCTGCGCAGCAAAATTCCGGCAAGAGCAGCGCGGTAAGGCTTTATAACTCCGTGGCAAATTTAAAATGTAAAAGAGCAGCCGACCCGCTGACAGAGCTACAGCGGGTCGGCTGCCTTTTTTTATCGTGCGTTTTTCGGTTTATAATCGCGCATTTCCGGGATCGCTCCGCCTGCCACGGCCCACAGGTACAGGCTGGCCACGCTGCAATAGGGGCTGAACCGGCGGCGGTACTTTTCAAACAGCTTGCGGTCAATTTTGCGGTGGTGGTAGACCATCCGCAGACCGCGCTGGATGGCAAGGTCGTCGTAGCTGAAAATGTTGGGCCGCTGCATACAGAACAGCAAAATCATCTCCGCTGTCCAAACACCGATGCCCTTCAGGGCGCTCAATTCGCGGATGGCGTCCTCGTCGCTTTTCTGCCGGATGCCCTCCGGATCGAACGCACCGCTGTGGACGCGCTCGGCAAAATCGGTGATGTACTCCGCCTTGCGAAAGGTCATGCCCAGCGCCTGCAATTTGGGAACACCGGCAGCCAGGATCGTCTCGGCATTCACGGTGCCCAGTGCGTCCTGCATCCGCTGCCAGATCGTGGCCTGCGCCTTCGTCGAGATCTGTTGGCCGATGATGTGATGTACCACCGCCGAAAACAAATCGGTATCGACGACGCGGTCCACATGCCCGATTTTGTCGATGACCTCACACAGCCGCTTGTCCCTGGCGCGCAGGCGGGCAAGCTCGGCTTCCCCGTAGGCAAAAAACATCGGCGCTCACTCCTTTACGGCGTCGGGCAGTACGTCGCCCAGCGCCAGCACGGCATTGCGCACGCATTCGGGGCAGGGGCAGAGCGGCACGCCGGTGGCAACGCCCTTCAGCTCCTTGCAGATAGTCGCGCCGCACCGCTGCTCAAAGCTCCGGACCAGTGCGCGTGCCACAGCGGGCGTGCCGCGGCCCTCCGTCAGGATGCCGGCCACCATCACGGCGCCGATCAGTGCGCCGCAGGTGCTCTCCAGGCAGCCCATACCGGCAGCGTAGCCTGCCGCCAGCATCCGCAGGGTGTCGCCCTCCACGGGCAGCTTGTCCTCAAATACCTTTACAACAGATTGGGTGCAGTTGCACTGCCCGGTGGTTTTTAATTCTGCAGCTGCGGCTGCACGTTCGGTAAGAGTCATGGCGCAAGCCTCCTTGTCAGTGGCAGTGATGCCCGCCGCAGTGGTGCTCACCGTCGTGGTGGCCGCAGTGAACAGCAGTGGGGTCATGGACGAGCTTTCCGGCCAGCAGCGCCAGCACGGCCTTGTCGGCATCGCCGCTGACACCGGCGTACAGCCTGATGTTGGCCCCGGCTACGGCAGTCTGCGCACCCGCGCCGATGCTGCCGCAGATCAGCGTGTCAACGCCGCCGCGCATCAGAAAGGCCGTCACGGCGCTGTGGCCGCTGCCCGCGGTCTCGACGACCTCGGTGTGTAAAATCATGCCGCTCTCGATGGTGTAGAATTTAAACTGCGGTGCATGGCCGAAGTGCGGGAAGACCTGGCCGTTTTGATAGGGAATTGCAATTTTCATGGTAGTGCTCCTTTATCTGTCATTACCCATGATTATAGGGGATTGGCGGGAAAAAGGCAACAGTCTTGGATATTTTGCAAAATACGGATAGAACTTTGCAGCGGAATGCGGTATAATGATAAAAAGGCTGCGGGCCGGTACGGCCTGTTTTCAGCCGGTGAGGTGCATATACGATGACATATATTCAGCATTATGATGCCCCGTTGGGCCGTATCCTGCTGGCGGCGGACGAGGTCGGGATGACCGGGCTGTGGTTCGACGGCGCGAAATATTTTGCCCACGGACTGCCCGCCGAGCATACCGAACGGGAAACGCCGGTCCTTTCCGAGGCCAGGCGCTGGCTGGACCTTTATTTTGCGGGGCAGGAGCCGGGCTTTCTGCCGCCGCTGCACCCGGCTGGCTCGGTGTTTCAGCAGGCGGTGTGGGCGCTGCTGCTGCAAATTCCCTACGGGCAGACCGTGACCTACGGTGAGCTCGCGCGGCAGCTTGCGGAAAAGCAGGGAAGGCCCCGGATGTCCGCGCAGGCCGTGGGCGGCGCTGTCGGGCATAACAAAATTTCTATTATCATTCCGTGCCATCGCGTGGTCGGCACCGGCGGCAGCCTGACCGGATATGCCGGAGGCATTGACAGAAAGGTAAAGCTGCTGGCGCTGGAGCAGACCGACATGACCCGCTTTTTTGTGCCCAAAACGGGCACGGCACTGCTATAATTTGTACAGTTGATTACAAAATGTCATACCGTGATAAAGGAAGGCACAAATTATGAAGCACCGCATTGTGACCGCTGCGCAGATGAAGGAGATCGAGCGTGCAGGCAACGCCCACGGCCTGCCCTATCTGCAAATGATGGAAAACGCCGGGCTGGCCGCCTACACCCAGCTGCGGGCGCGCCTTCCGCTGGGCGGGGCGTTGCTCATCGTCTGCGGCAAGGGCAACAACGGCGGAGACGGCCTTGTGATGGCCCGCGCCGCCGCCCAAGATGGCTGGCGCGTGGCCGTCCTGCTGGCCGAGGGTGACCCCAAAACGCCCGATGCCATGAAGAACTATGCACGCCTGGCAGACCTGCCGGTCACCAAATGCCGCGATGCGGCAGCGCTGGCAGCACAGCCCTTTGACGCCGTCGTGGATGCTTTGTATGGCACCGGGTTTCACGGCAGCCTTCGCCCGGCCGGGCTGGCTGCCTGTGCGCTGATGAATCGTCAGCGGGAAAGCGGCGCATTCGTGCTGGCCGTCGATCTGCCCAGCGGCATCAACACCGATACGGGTGAGGCCGCCGAGGGAGCCGTCCGCGCAGACCTGACCGTGACGTTTGACAGCTGCAAGCCCCTTCACACAGCTCCAAGTTCCGCACCCTTCTGCGGTGAGATCGTCTGTGCCGACATCGGCATCCGGGACGAATGGCACCCGGCAGGTCTTGCACAGCTTTGAGCGCGAAATTTTGCCCTTACAAAAAAGCACTTTCCCTTATATTTGCATTGCAAATAAGGGAAAGTGCTTTTGTCTTGCTCACTATGGGGTTACTATCGCAAAGGATACGGTCAACTCCCAATAGCGAAAAGATAATACGGCAGCCTTCACTTTTTCAGCACTACGCACTCATAGGGGCGCAGCGTGTCGGCGGTGTCGGGATAGTTACCCAGCAGTTTCTCGGCATCGGTCCAGCCTACGGGCAGGGGCTTGGCAATTTCCCGCTCCCGCAGGTTGCAGAGAACCAGCAGCTCCGTCTCGCCGTCGTACCGGCGATAGGCTAACAAATCCGCGTTGTCGGGGTACAAGAACTCGATTTTTCCCGCACTGATGACCGGCATTTTCTTGCGCAGGGCCACCAGCGTTTTGTAAAAGCTGCGGATGGAATCCGGGGCGTCCATTTGGACAGCGGCGTTGATGGCCTTGTAGTTGTCGGCAATGCCGATCCACGGCGTACCGGTGGTAAACCCGGCGTTCTCGCTCGCGTCCCACTGCATCGGGGTGCGGCTGTCGTCGCGGCTGCGCTGGGCGATAATGTCCAGCGTCTCGGCCTCGGTCTTGTCCTGCTCTCGCAGGATCCTGTAGTAGTTGAGGCTCTCGACGTCGCGGTATTGCTCGATTTTCGTGAAGTGCGGGTTCGTCATGCCCAGCTCCTCCCCCTGATAAATGTACGGTGTGCCGCGCATAAAGTGGATGGCCGCCGCCAGCATCTCGGCGCTTTCCTTCCAGTAGGTCGTGTCGCTGCCAAAGCGGCTGACCGCACGGGGCTGGTCGTGGTTGCACCAGAACAGCGCATTCCAGCCGCCGTGGGCCTGCATCCCCTCCTGCCAGGTCTGGAACAGTTTCTTCATGGCGAGGTAATCAGGCTCCCTCAATTCCCACTTTTGCCCGTCCTTGTAGTCGACCTTCAGGTGGTGGAAATTGAAGCACATCGTCAGCTCGTGGTTGCCCTCAGCGGTGTAGCCGATGCAGTTTTCCAGCGTGGTGGAGGACATCTCCCCCACCGTGATCATGCCGTCGATGCCGCCCGCGGCGACCAGCTCCTTCAGGTACTTGTGGACGTTGCGGCCATCGGTGTAGAAGCGGCGGCCGTCGCCCTCGTAGTCATTCTCGTAAAATTTGGGCTTGGAAATGACGTTGATGACGTCGAAACGGAAACCCTTGATGCCTTTCGCCTTCCAGAATCGCAGGATGTCGGCCATTTCCTCCCGCACGGCGGGGTTCTCCCAGTTCAGGTCGGCTTGCATCACATCGTACAGGTGCAGATACCACTTGCCGAGCCATGGTACATATTCCCACGCAGGGCCGCCGAATTTCGACACCCAGTTCGTCGGGCAGCAGTCGGGCGTGCCGTCCTTGAAGATGTAATAGTCCTGGTACTTTTTGTCGCCCGCCAGTGCTTTTTTGAACCACTCATGCTCGGTGGAGGTGTGGTTGAACACCATGTCCAGCATCAGGCCGATGCCGCGCCTGTCCGCCTCGCGGATAAGCTCCTCCAGATCCTCCATCGTGCCGTAGCGCGGGTCAACGGCACGGTAGTCGGCCACATCATAGCCGTTGTCGCGCTGGGGCGAGGGGAAGAACGGCGTCAGCCAGAGATAGTCAACGCCCAGGTCGGCGAGGTAGTCCAGTTTCGCGGTGACGCCCTTCAAATCGCCGAAGCCGTCACCGTTCGAATCCATGAAGGATTTCGGGTAAATTTGGTAGACAACTTTATCTTTAAAATCATTCATGGTACACACCTCACAAAATCAGGCAACGCCTTTTTTCTTGCCGACGATGACGGTCAGCACAAAGGGGACGACGATGGCAATGGCCATGCACAGCGCAAAGCTGAGCATATAGGCGGGCTGGATTGACAAAATACCAGGGATGCCGCCGACACCGATGGCGTTGGCCGTGGTGGAAGCTGCCACACAGACGACCGCTGCGATGGCAGATCCAATCATGCCGCAGATAAACGGGAAGTGGAATTTCAGGTTGACGCCGAACATGGCAGGCTCGGTAACGCCCAGATAGCAGGAGATGCAGGAGGGAACGTTGACTTCCTGTGCGGCAGCATTCTTGCGCTGCAGGTAGATCATGCCCAGCACGGCGGAGCCCTGTGCAATGTTGGAAAGGGCGATCATCGGCCACAGCATCGTACCGCCAAAATCGGCGATCAGCTGCATATCAATGGCATTGGACATGTGATGCAGGCCGGTGATGACCAGCGGGGCATAAACAAAACCGAAGATTGCGCCAAAGACCACGCGGAAGGAGCCGGAAATGCCGGCGTAGACGATGTCAGAAATGAAGGTGCCGATCTTCCAGCCAATGGGGCCAAGGACAGTGTGGGCGATGATGACGGACAGCACCAGACTGCAGAAGGGCACCACGATCATGGAAATGACCGCCGGGCAGATCTTGCGGAAGAATTTTTCTAGATAGACCAGCGTGAACGCGGCCAGCATGGCGGGAATGACCTGCGCCTGATAGCCGATCATATTGATGGTGAAGAAGCCAAAATCCCATTTCGGGATGTCCGCCGCCGCAGTAGAAGCCACGGCGTAAGCGTTGAGCAGCTGCCCGGAGACGAGCGTCAGGCCGAGGACGATGCCCAGGCTTTGGGTCGTGCCCATTTTCTTTGTGACAGACCAGCAGATGCAGACCGGCAGCATATGGAAGATGGCTTCGCCAATCAGCCACAGGAAGCTGTCAACGCCGGACCAGAACTGGCTGATGTTGCACAGCGTCTGGGTGCCGTTATTAAAAAAGTAGATGCTGTCAATGCAGTTGCGGAAGCCGAGAATCAAACCGCCGGTGATGATGGCGGGAATCAATGGGGCAAAAATCTCCGCAAGCACGCTCATAACCTTCTGCAATGCGTTCTGGTTCTGCTTGGCCGCGCTCTTGACGGCATCCTTGGAAACACCGTCAATGCCGGATACCGCAATGAAGTCGTTGTAGAAATCGCTGACCGTATTGCCGATGATGACCTGGAACTGGCCCGCCTGGGTGAAAGTGCCCTTGGCGGATTTCAGTGCCTCGATCTTGGCAACGTCCGCCTTGGCGGGATCATTCAGCACAAAACGCATCCTGGATACACAGTGCGAAACTGCCGCGATGTTCTCTTTGCCGCCAACGTACTCAAGCAGCAGCCTTGCGTCTTCTTGGTATTTTCCCATGACTCATTTCTCCTTTATCTTTTTGATGATTCGTCCAACTTGTTCATACAAGTTTTTGCTTGTGGTTTCAGTATAGTTCGCTTGTTCAGACAAGTCAAGCGGATTTACAAAAAATCATGTTCTGTTTGAAAATTTTCAGCATTTCGGACAAGAGAATGCCTTGAAATTCAGGCGCAATCACGGTATACTAAAACAAATGTTTGAACAAGTTGAGGTAAACAGCCATGCCAAAAGCAAAATATGAAGGAATTTACCGCAGTATCAAAAAACGCATCGAAGCGCAGGACTATCCTTACCAGTCCCTGCTTCCCAGTGAAAATACGCTGATTGCAGAATACGCCTGCTCCCGCAACACAGTTCGACGCGCATTGGCGGAGCTGGTAGCCGACGGCTATGTGCAGTCCATGCAGGGACGTGGCGTTCGGGTCATCTACCAGCCGGTGGGCAAAACGACGTTTACCATCGGCGGCATCGAGACGTTTCAAGAAACCGCCCGCCGCAATCGTCTGCAAGCCGTTACCCGCGTCATTCGGTTTGAGACCATCACCGCAACGGAACAGTTTGCCGCGGAAAGCGGATTTTCTGAGGGCGATGAATTGTGGGCGGTACAGCGTGTGCGTTATCTGGACGGAAAAGCACTGATTCTGGACATCAACTACTTTTTAAAGGAATTTGTACCCGGACTGACAGAAGAAATCGCATCCCATTCCATCTATGATTTTATTGAAAACGTGCTTGGAATGCAGATCATCACCAGCAAACGGCGCATCACGGTGGAACACGCAACTGCCCGTGATGAAAAGCTGCTGGATATGGACGGCTATGATTGCGTGGCCGTCGTCGTGAACCAGACTTTCAACTCGGACGGGATGCTGTTCGAGTACACCCAGTCCCGCCACCAACCGGACTATTTCTGCTTTCAGGACATTGCCACGCGGAAAAAGTGAGCGGCAGACACCCGGCGCAGGGGTATCCACCTGGGATTTTGCGCTGGGCCGGGGCTCCGGCAAAATGGGTTTTAGGGTGTCCCTGAATCAGAATCTGTTTTATAGATGCAATGCTTGCTAACCATCGCTTACGCTCTGGTTACCCCCTTCGGGGGCTTTGTACTGCTGACAGGGTGCGGCTGCGCTTGGCAATGTACAGGGGATAGGATAGCAATTCCTGACCGTATCTTTTTGTTAATAACTATCTCGTTTATATACACAAACCGAGTCAAAAGCCGTTTTACAGAACACTTTACCAGGAGAGTTGACAAACCCGCCGTTTTTGCGTATTATAATAGGAACAAGGGGGTCGTGTGCCCCTTTGGCAAAAAGCGAACAGCCTTGACGAGGAGAGTACGCCCCGCCTGCGCCTGACAGAAAGCCCGAAGGATGGAACCGGGCAGGTGAGCACGGGGTGGAAGATGGCCTCTGAGCTGTGGGGGTGAAGCGGCACGCCGCCAAGCCCCCGCCGGGTGCGCCCGTTACCGCGCGGAGGCCGGTTTTACCCCGGCACGCAAGGCCATGCCTGCAAGGGCGCGGCGAAGCAAGGTGGTACCACGGAAGTTCAGCTCCCGTCCTTGTCCGGTGCATTCCGGCAGGACGGGAGCTTTTTTGTGACACAGCCACAACAGAAAGGAAGAATCATCCCCCATGAGCGAACACAACACATTCTACATCACGACCCCCATCTACTACCCCAGCGACAAGCTGCACATCGGCCACAGCTACACCACCGTGGCCTGCGACGCGCTGGCCCGCTTCAAGCGGATGCAGGGCAAGGAAGTCATGTTCCTGACCGGCACCGATGAGCACGGCCAGAAGATCCAGGACAAGGCCGCCGATGCAGGCGTGACCCCCAAGGAGTACGTTGACCGGATCGTTGCCACCGTCAAGGATCTGTGGAAGCTGCTGGATGTCAGCTATGACCGCTTCATCCGCACCACCGATGACTACCATGTGGAGACCTGCCAGAAGATCTTCACCCAGCTGTATGAGCAGGGCGATATCTACAAGGGCGAGTACATCGGCCACTACTGCAAGCCCTGCGAGAGCTTCTGGA
>OGFJ01001088.1_pt1 | contig 19427 bp, 17 predicted proteins | sample 1570861 | NCBI WGS metagenome assembly OGFJ01 (sample SAMEA2582060, study PRJEB24529) | metagenome | biome: Human gut stool | place: China | collected 2011
TTGCAGCAGTGATGCGGAACCCGCTCCGTAAGAAAAAGCGCGACATCGGCGGCATCGTGCTGACCGTGCTGTTCTCGCTCGTGTGCATCCTCTATATCATGCCCATCGTCGAGGTGCTGATCAACTCGTTCAAGACGCACAGCGCCATCAACACCGACACCTTCGCCCTGCCGAATGCCGGCACATTCGCAGGAACGAGCAACTATGTCAAGGGCATGACGTTCGGCAACTATCCGTTCCTCAAGTCCCTGCTGTACAGCGTCGTCATCACCATACTGTCCGTCACGCTCATCCTGCTGTGCACGTCCATGGCCGCATGGTTCATCTCCCGCGTCGGCGGACGGTTCTCCCGCCTGTTCTATCTGGGCTGCGTGTTCTCGATGATCGTGCCGTTCCAGATGGTCATGTTCCCGCTCGTCTCCGTGGCAAACGACCTCTATCTCAACACGCCGTGGACCATCCCCGTCATCTACCTCGGCTTCGGCGCGGGTCTTGCCGTGTTCATGTTCTCCGGCTTCGTCAAGAGCCTGCCGCTCGAGATCGAGGAGGCCGCCATGATCGACGGCTGCGGCCCGATCCGCACGTTCTTCAGCGTCGTCCTTCCCATGCTGCGCCCGACGCTCATCTCCGTCGGCATTCTCGAGGTCATGTTGGTATGGAACGACTATCTCCTGCCCTCCCTCGTGCTCGACATCAACGAATACAAGACCATTCCCATCCATGTGCAGTATCTGCAGGGCAGCTATGGCACGGCCGACCTCGGCGCAACGATGGCCGTCATGATGTTCAGCATCGTGCCGATCATTATCGTCTATCTGTTCTGCCAGAAATATATCATCAAGGGCGTCGCAGCCGGCGCCGTCAAAGGATAACCCATATGACGATCAAGGACCTTGCCCGCCTGTCCGGCTACTCCGTCGGCACGGTCTCCCGCGCCCTGAACGGCCTGCCGAATGTCAGCGAGCAGGCACGCAGCGCCATTCTGGCGCTGGCGCAGGAACGCGGATATCAGCTCAATACCAACGCGAAGTACCTCAAGCAGATCCACAGCAGCGGCATCGTCGCCGTGGTGACCGGCACGTCGAACGAGCTGTTTGCCCAGATGATCGAACGCATCCAGCAGACGCTCCCCACGGACCGCTACCCGCTGACCGTGGACTACGTCGACGAAAACGAGGACCCCGTCGAGCGCGCTCTGCACCTGAGCCGCGAGAAAAAGCCCGCCGGGCTGCTGTTTCTCGGCGGCGACCGGCGGATGTACGCCAAAAGCTTCGGCGAGATCACGCTGCCGTCCGTCGTGCTGACGACCGACGCCGCCCGCCTCGGCTTCGACAATCTCTCCTCCGTGACCACGGACGACGTGGAGGCGGCGGAATGCGCCATGGAATACCTGCTCGAAAGCGGCCACCGGCGCATCGGCGTCATCGCGGGCGACCTGAGCTGCTCCGGCCCGTCGCGGCTTCGCTATGAGGGCTGCCTGCTCGCGCTGGAGCGCCGCGGGCTGACCTTGCCGGACGAATGCTGCGCCACGGCGCGCTATGCCTTTCAGGACGGCTACGACGCCGCCCTGCGGCTTCTGGAGCAGCCGGGACTGACGGCCATTTTCGCCATGTCGGACGTGATGGCCATCGGCGCCATGCGCGCGCTGCACGACCGCGGCCTGCGCATCCCCGAGGATATTTCGGTCATCGGCTTCGATGGCCTGCGGGGTGAAGGAATTGTTCTTCCACCAGCTGACCAGCGCGGTGGCAATGGTCAGTCCGGTGGAGACCAGCTGCTCCAGCTCTGCCGATTCAATGGGCAGGACACGGTGGCCGGTGGCGCTGAGCACCTGATTGGTCAGCGCCAGTGCCAGCGCCGCCGTGCGGGCCAGCGTGGCGGGAGAGATCTTGCATTTCTTCATGGGGAACTCCTTTCTTTTATAGGATGGTACGGTCGAGCCCCGCCCGGTGGAGCAGGGCGGGATAATCCTTTTCGGTGCGGCTCAGGTCCACGGGGCCGGAGATGCCGGGTACCCTGCCCCTGCTGGTGTACTGCCACATTCCGTGCCTGCGGGCCGGGTGTTTGCCCCGGTAGTCCGCCAGCCAGAGGTCGAAGGGGGCCAACGTGTCCATGTGCAGGGCGGTATCTGCAAAATGGGTGTAGGTGTATACCATGGCGTACAGGCCCCAGTGCTCCAGCTGCCGTGCCGCGCCGGCAACAAGGGCGGAGAGCGCGTCCGGTGTCAGGGCACGCAGACGGGCATCCTCCACGTCGATGGCAGCAGGCAGCTGAAGCCGCTTTCCCCTGAGGGCATCGTGCAGGAGGGCCAGCTCGGCATCCCGCTGTGGGGCGGTAACGGCACAGCTGTAATAGTAGACCCCCACCGGGATGCCCAGCCGGGTGCAGGCAGAGTAGTTTGTTTCAAACATGGGGTCGATGTAGGGCGTTCCGCTCCTGCTGCCCAGTGTGCGCAGCATCACGCCGTGGACCCTGCCGCTGGCTTTTACGGTATCCCAGTCTATGCGGCCCTGCCAGCGGGAGACATCCAGCACCGTGAACATCAGGTGGCCTCCAGCAGGGTCTTGAGGGCGGCGGGAGTGACGGTGTCCACCACCAGACTGCCATCGCTGCGGATGGACAGCACCCGCAGGAGGGCACCAGCCTGCGGGGCCACCGGGGCAGGCAGCGCGCCTACGTCCTGCGCGTCCAGCACCACTGCGCCGCCTTTGCCGTTGACACTGAGCAGGGTGCCGTCCTCGGGCGCAAAGGATTCAGCGCGCAGGGCGGCGCTCTCGGCGCGGGAAGCCGAGGTCGCAGCACGGCTGCCATTCAGTGCGGCCCGCTCGGCAGCGTTGGCGGCGGCCTGCGCCTGCCGGGCGGCACTGGCCTCACTGGCGGCGCTGTTCTGGGCCGCCTGCACCGCAGCATCGGCCTGCCCCGATACCTGGGCGATGAACTGTTCGTACACCGAGGGACTGGGCTCCTCCTCGGTGCCGTCAGTGGGCAGGATGCCGTAGACATCGTACCGGCCCGGGCGGGTGTAAGCGGTATAGCCGCTGCCATCGGTGGCGGCCAGCATCCATTGCCCGGCGGGCCAGCCCGTGAAGCTGCGGCCCACGGGCGCGCTGTGCGCTGCATCCAGCACAAGGGGTGCGGCAAGGGTGCCGTCGCTGTGGCGGATGTGCAGGGTGACGCTGCACCCGGCCCATTCCGCAGGCAGCTGGAACACCAGCCGGTCCACGCCCTCGGCGTTCTGTGCGCCCAGGTGCAGCCGGGCGGGCTGGGCTGTGAATTCGGTGCCGCCCAGCGTGCGGGGAGTGATCTTGATCTGCATAAAAACCTTCCTTTCTTTGTTTTGACCCCATTGTACCGGTTTGCGGCAGGGCGCGGAAGTGTGGTCTTTTTTTATGGCGTTTTTTTCCTTTCGGCATTTTGCTGGAAGCCGATTTTTGACAGAAACTGCGGAGAAACTCCCCGTTATTTCCGGCAGGAAAACAGCGGGGAATTTGTGCCGCAAAATGTCGGATTACGCATGATTGATGCGCCGGAATGTGCAAAAGAACCCGGCGATTTCTCTCCGGGAAACAGACTTGAAATGTTAAAAAATTATGAACGGATACGACCAATTTTTTGGGAAAATTTCAGAAGGAAACGCCCGAAATCATTCTGAATCAGGGAAAACAATGTACAGATTGCACAAAAAACTATGTGAAGCAATTGTCAAACTGAATCACGCGGATTTGACAAATGGGCCGTTGTCTGCTAAAATAGTGCCCGCTCAACGGATCATACACACGTTGGAGCGTCTAAATTTTATTTCTCAGGAAGTAAAACGCCGTATAAAAAGACGGCCCTTTGCAGGGAAAAATGCCCTGCGCTTTGCGGGCAAAGGAAGAGCCCGCCGCATTCCAAAATGATGAAAAGAGAGGAGTTGTCTCGTATCGCTTCCGTCAAATTTCAAAAAGCATTGTCTGACCGCGCTCGTGCGGTCACACCCCGTGTGCTGGCGTTCTGCGTCATGGCGGTGAGCCTTGTGTTCACTTTGGCCGTGACCGCCGCGAATCTGCGGCTGACCTACGTCACCGACTCCGATGGTGCGCGTCAGCTGGTGGTCAGCAGTGAGACTGACCCTGCCCGCGTCATGAGCCTTTCCGGCATTGAGGCCGAAGAGGGCGACCACGTTTACTACACCGCGTTCAGCGGCAATCTTGCCACCCTGAACATTGAGCGGGCCTTCACTGTGAACATCCAGGCCGATGGCCAGGAGTACCCGGTGAAGATGGCCTTTGGCACTGTTGCCGAAGCGCTGGAGCGCGCCGGCATCACCCTGGAGGCAGATGACTACACCGAGCCTGCGCTGGATCAGCTGGTCACTGTGGGCAGTGAGATCACGGTGCACCGGGTGGACTACCAGGACAAGGTGGAGACCCAGACCATCCCCTACGACACCCAGTATGTCTACACCAGCCTGTACTTCCGCAACATCGGCCGGGCCACCACCCTGCAGCATGGCGCGGAGGGTCAGCAGACCGTGACCACCCGCGAAAAGTATGTGGACGGTGAGCTGGAAAACAGCATGGTGGTGGATGTGACCACCACGGTGGAGCCCACTGACCATGTCATCAAGACCTATGGTGCCGGTGCGCCCGTTTCTCCCCTGACCGGGCCGGACGGCACCACCAACGCCCCCGCCTCGTACAGCCAGGTCCTCACCGGCAAGGCCACGGGCTATTATTCCCGCACGGGCAAGGGCTCGTCGGGCCTGGGCCTGGGCTACGGCACCGTTGCCGTTGACCCCAGCGTCATCCCCTATGGCACGCTGCTGTACATCACTTCCACGGACGGCAGCTTTGTTTACGGTTATGCCGTTGCCACCGACACCGGTATCGCGGTGCAGAAGGGCCAGATCCTGGTGGACCTGTTCTATGAGACCTACGCAGAGTCGGTCATCAACGGAGCCATTCAGGTCAACGTTTACGTTGTAGGCTGAACCGCATAGCACACGGAAAAATTTGAAAAAGCACCCGCTTCAGTTTCCTGGATTTGCAGGAAAAATGAGGCGGGTGCTTTCTTTTTGCCCTATATTCTGTAAGGTTTGCCGAGAATTCTTGTGTAAAATTAGATAAGTTGACCACAATGGAAAAATATTGACGAAAAGATTATGGTAGATTTTGACGGAAAGCCCTTGAAAAATCGGACAAAATTCTTTAATATAAGAGAGTACAAAGGTATAGGCTCACTGCGGCCTGTACGGGGAGGAGCTGTTTATGAGACCGACGGAAGAAAAGATCCAGAAAGATCCCTCGGATCTGCCGATTTATCTGTTCAAGCAGGGCAACAACTGCGAAGCATACCGTTACTTTGGTGCACACCTTGAGACCCGCGCCGGAGAGTCCGGTGTGGTGTTCCGTGTTTGGGCACCCCATGCAACCGCCATCAGTGTGGTGGGCGATTTCAACAGCTGGAAGCCGGGCAGCCACCCGATGCGCAAAGTGGATGGGGATTCTGTCTGGGAGCTGTTCATCCCCGGCGTAAAGGAATACGATGTCTACAAGTACTGTGTGACCACCCGGGGCGGCGACCTGATCTACAAGGCCGACCCCTATGCGTTCCACGCGGAGACCCGGCCCTCCAACGGCAGCAAGGTCTACGATATCACCGGCTTTGCCTGGCACGATGATGCCTGGCAGACTGCTCAGAAAAAGGCGGACGTGATCAATGGCCCGATGAACATCTACGAGATGCACGCGGGCAGCTGGAAGCTGAAGGACGAGAAGGTTCCCTATAACTATTCCGAGCTGGCCGACGAGCTGATCCCCTATATCCGGGAGATGGGCTACACCCATGTGGAGCTGCTGCCCGTGATGGAGTATCCCTTCGACGGCAGCTGGGGCTACCAGGTCACGGGCTATTTTGCCCCCACCAGCCGCTATGGCACCCCCAAGGACTTCATGGCCTTTGTGGACAAGATGCATGAGGCCGGCATCGGTGTCATCATGGACTGGGTGCCCGCCCACTTCCCGAAGGATGGCTTCGGCCTGTACAACTTTGATGGAGAGGCCTGCTACGAGGACCCCAACCCCAAGCGCGGCGAGCATAAAGAATGGGGCACCATGGTGTTCGACTTCGGCCGCAGCGAGGTGCAGAGCTTCCTGATCTCCAGCGCCCTGTACTGGCTGGAGCAGTATCACATCGATGGTCTGCGCGTGGATGCTGTGGCCTCCATGCTGTATCTGGATTACAACCGCAAGCAGGGCGAATGGGAGCCCAATAAGAATGGCGGCAAGGAGAACCTGGAAGCAGTTGCTTTCCTGCGCAAGCTGAACGATACGGTTCTGGGCCGCCACCCCCACAAGTGCATGATCGCGGAGGAGTCCACCGCATGGCCCATGGTCACCAAACCGGCCAGCGACGGCGGCCTGGGCTTCAACTTCAAGTGGAACATGGGCTGGATGAACGACATGCTCAGCTACATGAAGACCGACCCGCTCTTCCGTGCAGGCAACCACAACAAGGTTACCTTCAGCTTCTTCTATGCGTTCAGCGAGAACTTTGTGCTGCCCATCAGCCACGATGAAGTGGTGCACGGCAAGGGCAGCCTGATCAACAAGATGCCGGGCGAGTACGATGCTAAGTTTGCCAACCTGCGCACCTTCTTCGGCTACATGATGGCCCACCCCGGCAAGAAGCTGCTGTTCATGGGGCAGGAGTTTGGCCAGTTCACGGAGTGGAACGAGGAAAAGCAGCTGGATTGGATGCTGCTGGACTACGACAAGCACACCGAGCTGCAGAACTACGTCAAGACCCTGAACGCCTTCTATAAAGAGCACCCCGCCTTCTGGCAGATCGATTACAGCTGGGAGGGCTTCCAGTGGATCGTGCCCGATGACTCCAAGCAGAGCGTGGTCGCCTTCCTGCGCAAGGACGCAAACGGCAAGCAGATCCTGGTGGTCTGCAACTTCAACCCCGTCCTGCGCGAGGGCTATACCCTGGGCGCACCTGTGGCAGGTACATACAAGGAAGTGCTGAACAGCGATGACGAGGCCTTCGGCGGTTCCGGCGCGGTCCATAACAAGTCCGTGCGCACCCACAAGAAGCCCCTGCATGGCTTTGAGCAGAGCATTACCATCACCCTGCCGCCCATGAGCACCCTGTATTTTGAGGTGCCCACCAAGCGCACCCGCAAGGCAGCAGATCCGGCCAAGACGGCCCAGACCGTGAAAAAGACCGCTGCCAAAAAGACAGCCGCCAAGACCACGAAGACCGCCAAGGCTGAGCCTGCCGTGAAGGAGGAAAAGCCCAAAAAGACCTCCCCCCGCAAGGCAAAGGCAGAAGCGGAACCTGCACCGGAAAAGGCCCCGGCCAAGCGCGGCCGGAAGCCCAAGGCAGAAGCCGCTGCCGCACCCAAAGCAGCACCCGCCAAGCGGGGCCGCAAACCCAAAGCCGAGCCCGCTGAAGCTGCCCCCGCGGCAGCCGAAAAGCCTGCCCGCAAGCCCCGCGCCAAAAAGGCCGCCAAGACCGAGGAGTGACCGGGGCGCATCCGCACAACACAGTCAAACCATTTCCAAATCCAATAAATCCGGAAATGTGTAAAAGGGGAGAATAAAGCTATGGCAAAAGAAATTGTGGCAATGATCCTTGCCGGCGGACGTGGCTCGCGCTTGTACGCGCTGACACAGAAAACGGCAAAACCTGCAGTGGGGTTCGGCGGCAAATACCGCATCGTGGACTTCCCGCTGTCCAACTGCGTCAACTCCAACATTGATACTGTGGGCATCGCAACCCAGTATCAGCCCCAGAAGCTGAATGAGTACATCGGCAACGGCCAGCCTTGGGATCTGGACCGCCTGTACGGCGGCGTGCACACCCTGCCCCCCTACGAGCAGGCAAAGGGCACCGACTGGTACAAGGGCACTGCAAACGCCATCTACCAGAACATCAGCTTCATCGACAGCTATGATCCCGAGTACGTCATCATCCTGTCCGGTGACCAGATCTGCAAGCAGGACTACGCCGACTTCCTGCGCTTCCACAAGGAAAAGGGCGCGGAGTTCTCCGTGGCTGTCATGGAGGTCGATTGGAAGGAAGCTTCCCGCTTTGGCCTGATGGTGGCAGACGAGAACGATAAGATCACCGAGTTCCAGGAGAAGCCCCCGGTTCCCAAGTCCAATCTGGCTTCCATGGGCATTTACATCTTCAACTGGGATGTGCTGAAAAAGTACCTGGAAGAGGACGAGGCAGATCCCAACTCTAAGAACGACTTTGGCATGAACATCATCCCCGCTCTGCTGCGGGATGGCCGCAAGATGTATGCTTACCACTTCAACGGCTACTGGCGTGACGTGGGCACCATCGACAGCCTGTGGGAAGCCAACATGGAAGTGCTGGATCCCGAGAACTCCGGCATCGACATTTTCGACAAGACCTGGAAGATCTACAGCCGCAACCCCGTGCTGCCGGCTCAGAAGATCGGCCCCCGCGCCGTCGTGCAGGACTCTCTGGTCACCGAGGGCTGCAAGATCTACGGCACCGTCAAGCATTCTGTGCTGAGCGCAGGCGTCGTGGTGGAAGAGGGCGCTACCGTTGAGGACGCTGTCCTGATGGACGGCGTGGTCGTCAAGGCAGGTGCCGTGGTCAAGCGCTGCATCCTGGCAGAGGACGTTGTGGTCGGTGCCGGTGCAAAGGTCGGCGGCGACGGCCCCATCGCACATGTGGGCACCGGTCTGACGGTCGGTGCAGGCGCCACCGTCAAGGAGGGCGCAAAAGTGTTTGAATCCGTCAAGGAGGGCGTGGAAGTATGCTGAGACAGAACACCAATGCGTTGGGCATCATTTTCCCCAACAGCTATGACAATACCGTTCCGGAGCTGGTGACCGAGCGTGCAATGGCTTCGATCCCCTTTGCAGGCCGTTACCGCATGGTGGACTTTGTGCTGTCCAGCATGGCCAACTGCGGCATCTCCAACGTGTCCATCGTGGTGCGTAAGAACTACCACTCCCTGATGGATCATCTGGGCACCGGCCGTGAATGGGATATGGCCCGCCGTCACGGCGGCCTGAACATCGTGCCTCCCTTTGCAGAAAAGGGCGTGCGCATCTATTCCGGCCGTGTGGAGGCTCTGGGTTCCATCCTGAGCTACCTGGAGAACCAGAAGGAGAAGTACGTTGTGATGAGCGATGCCAACATCGCCATCAACTACGATTTCAACGCCCTGCTGGCTGCCCATCAGGCAAGCGGCGCGGATGTGACCGTCGCCTACCAGAAGACCGAGATCCCCGAGGGCCGCAAGAACGACAACTACACCCTGACTGTGGATGCCGATGGCCGTGTGACCGAGCTGCTGTTCAACGATTACCGCTCCGGTGTCCAGAACCTGGACCTGAACATCTACGTTCTGGAGCGCGAGACCCTGATCAAGCTGGTCAAGGATGCGACCTCCCGCGGCCTGATCTACTTTGAGCGTGACATTCTGGCCCACAACGTCAACATCCTGAACATCCGTGCTCTGGAGTACACCGGCTATGTGGCCCATGTCTGCGACATGAAGAGCTACTTTGATGAGAACCTTAAGCTCATTGATGAGAAGAACCTGAACGCTCTGTTCCCCAAAGAGAGCCCCGTTTACACCAAGATCCGTGACGACAACCCCGTGCGCTACGTCAACGGCTCTTCCGTCAGCAATTCCCTGCTGGCCGATGGCTGTGTCATTGAGGGCACTGTGGAGAACTGTGTGCTGTTCCGCGGCGTTCGCGTCAAGAAGGGTGCTGTGGTCAGAAACTGTGTCCTGATGCAGGATACCGTTGTGGAACCAGGCGCTCAGCTGGACTGCGTTGTCACCGACAAGAACGTGCGTGTGACTGCCGAGAAGAAGCTCTCCGGTACCGAGAGCTTCCCGGTCTATGTTCAGAAGAACCACACCGTCTGAGCCTGACACATTGAAACTTTCACAGGGGCGGCTCCCCTCCCCGGTAGCCCCTCTCAAAGAGGGGCGGGGGCCTTTGCGCCCCCGCCCGCTCTTTGCGTATCCGCCCTTTTTTCTGGAAAGGAGAAATACTATGAAGATCCTGTATGCCGCTTCGGAAGCGACCCCCTTTGCCAAGTCCGGCGGTCTGGCCGACGTGGCAGGCTCCCTGCCCAAGGCTCTGGTCAAGGACGGCGTGGATGCCCGCGTCATCATGCCGCTGTACGGCGACCTGAAAATGCGCGACAAGCTGGAGTATGTCACCAACTACTCGGTGCCCGTGGGCTGGCGCAGCCAGTACTGCGGCCTGTTCAAGGCTGAGGTCAACGGCGTGACCTACTACTTCCTGGACAACGAGTATTACTTCAAGCGCCGCGGCCTGTACGGTTTCTACGATGACGGCGAGCGCTTTGCCTTCTTCTCCCGCGCTGTGCTGGAGACCCTGTTCTACATCGACTTCACCCCCGATATCATCAACTGCAACGACTGGCAGACCGCACTGGTTCCCGTTTACCTGAACCTGTACTACCGCCATCTGGATAAGTTCAACCGGATCAAGACCATCTTCACCATCCACAACATCGCATATCAGGGCAAGTACGGCACCGATATCCTGGAGGATACCTGCGGCATCGGCCACCGTGACCAGCACATTGTGGAATACGATGGCTGCGCCAACTTTATGAAGGGTGCCTTTGAGACGGCGGATAAGATCACCACCGTCAGCCCCACCTACGCACAGGAGATCCTGGACCCCTGGTTCAGCTACGGTCTGGATGCCCTGCTGCGGGAAAAGCAGTATAAGCTGTGCGGCATTCTGAACGGCATCGACATGGATGCCAACGACCCCGCCACCGACAAGCACATCCCCTTCAATTACAGCATCGACAACTTTGAAGAGGGCAAGGCAAAGTGCAAGGAGGCCCTGCAGGACAGGTTCGGCCTGAACAAGGACGGCAGCCCCGTCTTTGGCATGGTCAGCCGCATGGTCGGCATGAAGGGCTTTGACCTGGTGCAGAGCGTCGCCGACGGTCTGGTGGACCGCGGCATCGAGCTGGTGATCCTGGGCAGCGGCGAGAGCCAGTACGAGAACTTCTTCTCCGAACTGTGCGCCCGTCACCCGGGCCGTGTGGGCACCTACATCGGCTTCGAGCCGGCCCTGTCGCAGGAGATCTACGCCGGTGCAGACGCCTTTATTATGCCGTCCAAGAGCGAGCCCTGCGGCCTGGCCCAGATGGTGGCCTGCCGTTATGGCACGCCTCCCATCGTGCGTGAGACTGGCGGTCTGCGCGACTCCATCCACGACAGCACCATGGGCGACGGCAATGGCTTCACCTTTGCCGGCTACAGTGCCCACGAGCTGTACGAGGCCTGCTGCCACGCACAGGATGCCTACAACAACAAGGAAAACTGGCACAACCTGGTGCATCACTGCATGGAGTGCGACTTCAGCTGGGACGTCTCCGCCAAGAGCTACGAGGGCCTGTACAACGAGACCGCCAACCTCTGGTAAAACGGTTCTGACCCTGATTTTTGCCGCCCGACTCTCCGGAGCTGGGCGGCTTTTTTGCGTTTTTGCCCAAATTTTTTCGAAAAAAGCGGTCTTTTGTTGAAAAACATCCTTGTGCCCTGGGAAATTGTGTGCTATACTGAGGTAGTTTTTAACAATTTCTTCATAATAGGTATGGAGAAATTGCAGTGGCATAAAGAGGAGAATATTATGAACTGGAAACGTGTGATCAGCGGTGTGCTGGCAGCGGCTATGCTGTCCGCTCTGCCGGTGCAGCTTCTGGCTTCTGCGGAGGGTGCAGAGGCTGCTGCAGAGGTCAATACCTGGGAAGATCTGACCTCGGTTGAGTCCCTGGAGGACAGCAACACCTTCTACTACAACAAAAACGGCTATACGTTTGAAAAGCTCTCTCACCCGGAAAAGGACGTCAAGACGGCAGACGGCGTTGTGGACTATCTGGGCGATGGGGCAGTGGACGTGGTGACCGACCCGGAGGCTGAGGGCTACAATGCCGGCGACCGGGGCCAGAACTACGCATGGGCTGCTGTGGGCTACGGCGATTGGATCTATGTGGGCACCTGCTACGCAGCCATCGGCAACACCCTCTCTCTGATGAAGAGCAGCCTGGGGGACGAGTTCGATGACAGGGTCCTGAAGGCCACCTTTGATGCCCTCTACAACGGCACCTTCTTCCTGGAAGAAGCCGACGGCGGCAAACCCAAGGGCGTGCTGGTCAAGATCAACACCAAGACCGGCGAGACCAAGGTGCTGATGTCCGGCACCCTCAACGGTCACACCCCCCTGTTCCGCAATGCCATCGAGTACCACGGCAAGCTGTACTTCTGCGGCAGCGTGGGCGGCGGCGGCATTGGCTTTTTGCCCAGCGTGTGGCAGGTGGACCCGGAGACGGACGAATGCAAGGTCGTGTATGCAGGCCTGAACAGTGTGCAGGATTACGCTGCAGCCTACAAGGAGGGCATCAGCACCGGCATCCGTGGCATGTGCGTCTATCAGGACCAGCTGGTCATCAGCAACGTGACCATGGACGCCACCACCGGCAAGAGCAGTGCCACCCTGCTGATCTCCTCCGATCCGGAGAAGGGCTTTACTCAGATCGCAGATTCCGAGAGCCTGTTCAACTACCCGGCTTACCGCTATGCCGACAGCATCTACGGCGGCAGCATCTGGGATATGGTGGAGTACAACAACAGCCTGTATGTTTCCATCTGCACCGGCACCCTGGACAATATGCCCAACAAAAACACCATGCAGTCCTTTGCACTGGTGCGTGGCGACCGGAATGCCGACGGCACCTTTACCTGGACCCCTGTGGCTGGTGACCAGAAAAAGGACGGTGCCCGGTACACCTTTGGCATCGACCCGGAGCGCACCCGTTCCGGCGCAGCCAACCTGATGGTGTTTAACGATTACCTGTACATCGGCGAGTACAACGACGAGGAGATCGCGCTGGAGCGGATCCTGTTCTCCAAGACCGGTAAAAACGCCGACGGCCAGTTTGGCGGCGGCCTGGATTGCCGGTTCCTCAACGCCAACCTGGACCAGTCCGTGAACCTGTACCGCATGGACAAGAACGAGAACATGGAGCTGGTGGTGGGCAACTCCACCAAGATGTTCCCCAACGGCAGTCTCTCCGGCCTGAAGTCCGGCTTTGGCCGCAACGAGAACCAGTACATCTGGCGCATGGAGGTCTACGACGGCAAGCTGTATGTGGGCACCCACGATGCCAGCAGCCTGCTGGAGTGCTTTGGTCAGTTCGTCAACGGCAACCTGCTGAAGCGGACCCCCTCCGAGTGGAAGGACCAGTGGAACTACCTGAAGGCCCTGATGAAGGCCCTGGCAACGGTGGACCCCAACGGCACCGGCAACCCCGATACCCTGGCTCAGACCATCAAGTTCTCTTATAACTTTGTGTTCAAGAACATCACGGTGCGGAACATGGCCAGTGCGATCAAGCTGCTGAACTATCTGCGGACGGCAAAGCGTGGCTTTGACCTGTACGTTACCGAGGATGGCGTCAACTTTGAGACCATTACCATTGATGGCTTTGGGGACCCCTACAACCATGGTCTGCGTGTGTTTGCCACCACCGACCAGGGCCTGTGCCTGGGTACCGCCAACCCCTTCTTTGGCACCCAGATCTGGATCCAGCGCAAGGCTGACTGAGCCTGCTGCCCGCATAAAATAAGCTGAAAGCTGCCCGGTTCTTTCATGAGCCGGGCGGCTTTTTTGCATCCTGCACAAACTTTTGGGCAAAGTTTTGGTATTGATGGGGCCGCAGGCGCACAAACTCCACCACAGGCGGACAACTGTGAAGAGACTGTGGCGGAACTATGAAGATTTGCCAAAAATCAGTGGAAAATCAATTGAAAAAACAGCCGGATTGAATTATACTAGGCACATAAGAATTTTTGCTGCCGCCGGATGCTGGCAGAATATCCAGATACTGGATGCTGCATCACAGGCCGCACTGGGAGGGAAAACCGCATTGAAAGGCTGGTACAAGGCACTGGAGGATCTGGTCTGGCTGACCCAGCTGGGCCTGAACATGCTTCTGCCGCTGGTGCTGTGCCTGGCGGGGTGCTGGTGGGCCGTGGAACGCTGGAACTGGCCGGAATGGCTGTTCCTGCCGGCGGTGCTGCTGGGGCTGGCGGCGGGAGCGCAAAATTTCTGGGTGTTCTGCAAAGAGCGCCTGGACCGCTCCAAAAAGGAAAAAAATCACCGGGTGGGCTTCAACTCCCACCAGTAATGGAGGGCTTTTTTATGAAACTGGAGCCGGAATCCAGAAAGCAGCTGCTGCGTATCGCCGGAGGCACAGCCATCTGCACCGCAGCCATGTGGGTGCTGTTCGCAGCACTGCATCTGGTGGGGTGGGTCAGGTTCGACTACACGGTGGTGCTGGCCAGCCTTGTGGGCGCGGCCGTGGCCATCGGCAATTTTGCCGGCATCTGCTTTGTGGTGCAGAAGATCATTGACGAGCCGGACGAAAAAAAGCGCAAAGCGACCTTACAGCTATCCTACAACAGCCGCATGCTGCTGCAGGCGGTGTGGGTGGTGGTGGCCATTGCGGCCCCCTGCTTCCAGCCGTTTGCCGGTGTGCTTCCGCTGTTTTTTCCGCGTGTTACCATTTACTATCTGCAAATAACCGGCAAGTACAAGCCGCTTGCGGCCCCGCAGGAGCCGGTGGACGTCTCTGTGGAGGACGACCCCGCCCCTGCCCCGGCGCAGGCGGATGGAACCCGTGACGAAGGGGGTGAAACCTAACAAATGGAACTGAACGGCGCAAAGATCCTGTACACCATCCATACCAACATCCCGCTGCTGGGCGACTTCAAGATCACCCAGACCCTTGTGAGTACCTGGATCGTGATGGCGCTGCTTTCGGGTCTGGCCATCTGGCTGGGGCATGGCCTCAAGCTGGAAAACGTGTCCAAACGGCAGGCGGCCGCGGAGTTCATCGTCACGCGGCTGGACCAGTTCGTGCACGACAACATGGGCTTCCACTTTGACCAGTATATCCCGCTCATCGGCTCGATCTTCGCATTGAGCATCGGGTGCAACCTGATCAGTGTGGTGGGCCTGTGGAGCCCCACGGCGGACCTGAACACCGAGGCGGCCTGGGCCATCGTGGTGTTCGTTCTGATCATGTATTACAAGATCAAAACGAACGGCATCCTCAGCTACCTCAAGGGTCTGCTGGACCCCATCTTCATCATGGCACCCATCAACGTGCTGTCGGAGGTGTCCACCCCTGTCAGCATGGCGTTCCGTCACTTTGGCAACATCCTGTCCGGTACGGTCATCTCCACACTGCTGTACTGGGCCCTGGCAAGCCTGAGCCATGTGCTCTTTGGCTGGCTGCCCGGGGTGCTGGGCCAGATCCAGCTGTTCCAGATCGGTATCCCGGCCTTTACCGGCCTGTACTTTGACTGGTTCGGCGGCTGCATCCAGGCGTTCATTTTCTGTACCCTGACCGCAATCTTCATCAAACGTGCTGCCGGCGAAGAGTAACGCTCCCGGCATCTCCACAACACAACATCTTTCTTTTAGGAGGACAAATCTTATGACTGACTTCCAGTACCTGGCTCGTGGTATCGCTCTGGCAGGCTGCGGCATCGGCGCAGGCTGTGCTCTGATCGCCGGCATCGGCCCCGGCATTGGCGAAGGCAACGCTGCTGCTGCTGCCTGTGAGGCCGTTGGCCGTCAGCCCGAGTGCAAGAGCGACGTGACCAGCACCCTGATCCTGGGCGTTGCCCTTTCCGAGACCACCGGTATTTACGGCTTTGTCACCGGCCTGCTGCTGATCTTCCTGGCACCCGGTATGTTCATGAAGTACCTGGCATAAGCGTTTTGCTCTGAAAACCGAACGAAAGGAGACGCTTATGGAACAAGTGTACCAGGCACTGATCACTCTGGATGGCTGGACCTTTCTGGCCCAGATCTGCAACCTGATGATCCAGATGCTGATCTTTAAAAAGTTCCTGCTGAATCCGGTCAAGAAAGTCATTGCCGACCGCAAGGCCAAGGCAGACAGCGAGATCGCAGACGCCAAGAAGCTGCGGGAGGAAGCTGAGGCCATGAAGGCGGAGTATGAGCAGAACCTGCAGAACGCCCGCACCGAGGCCAACCAGATCGTGGCAAGTGCCCAAAAGACCGCCGCTGCCCGCGGCGAAGAGATCGTGGGTGAGGCCCGCGCCCAGGCTGCTGCCCTCAAGCAGAAGGCCGAGACCGACATTGCGCAGGAGCGCAAGAAGGCCGTGAACGAAGTCAAGGACGAGATCGGCGGCATTGCCATGGAGATCGCCTCCAAAGTGGTGGAGCGCGAGATCCGCGAAGAGGACCACAGGGACCTGATCGACGAATTTATCAAAAATGTGGGTGAAGCATCATGACCGAGATCGCAAGGATGTACGGCGGAAGCCTGTACGATCTGGCAGCGGAGGAAGGGCTTGAGACCCGCATCCTGGGGGAGCTGGAAGAAGTGAACGCACTTTTCAAGGCAAACCCGGACTACCTGCATCTGCTCAGCATCCCCAGCATCCCCAAAAAGGAGCGCTGCGGCCTGCTGGACGAAGCCCTGCGGGGGCAGGTCCATCTCTATGTGCTCAACTTTTTAAAGATCCTGTGCGAGAAAGGCACCCTGCGGGAGCTTGGCGGCTGCACGCGGGCTTACCGCATCCGCTACAATGAGGCACACGGCATCCTGGAGGCAACGGCCACCTCGGCCATTGCCCTGACCAAAGAGCAGACGGCTGCCCTGCACCAGAAGCTGGAAGCCCTCACCGGCAAGACCATCGACCTGCAGACAAAGGTCGACCCGGCGGTGCTGGGCGGCATCCGTCTGGACATCGACGGCACCGAGCTGGACGGCACCGTGCAGAACCGTCTGGCGGCGCTGCGCCGGAACATTGCCGCAGTGACCCTGTGACACAGGACGAATTTCCACCCGAAATGAAATTTATGAATTGAGTGGTGAACAAACAAAGATGCAACTGAAACCTGAAGAGATCTCCAAGATCATCCGTGCCCAGATCAAGCATTACGAAAATGCCATCGAGCAGAGCGAGACCGGCACGGTCATTATGGTGGGCGACGGCATCGCCCGGGCCAGTGGTCTGGAAAAGTGCATGGCAGGTGAGCTGCTGCAGTTTGACAACGGCGAATACGGAATGGCGCAGAATCTGGAGGAGAACACCGTCTCCATCGTTCTGCTGGGCTCCGACGTCGGCATCAAGGAAGGCAGCACTGTCAAGCGCACCGGCAAGGTGGTGTCCGTGCCGGTGGGCGATGCCCTGATCGGCCGCGTGGTCAACGCACTGGGCCAGCCCATCGACGGTGCAGGCCCCATCGAGACCACCGAGTACCGCGCCATTGAGAGCCGCGCTCCCGGCATCATCGACCGTCAGCCGGTCAAGGAGCCGCTGCAGACCGGCATCAAGGCCATCGACTCCATGATCCCCATCGGCCGCGGCCAGCGTGAGCTGATCATTGGCGACCGCCAGACCGGCAAGACCACCATCGCGTCCGATACCATCATCAACCAGAAGGGCAAGGGCGTGCTCTGCATTTACGTTGCCATCGGCCAGAAGCGTTCCACCGTGGCAAACCTGGTGCAGAGCCTCACGGAGGCCGGTGCCATGAGCTACACCATCGTGGTGTCCGCTACAGCGTCCGAGCTGTCGCCCCTGCAGTATATCGCACCCTACTCCGGCTGTGCCATGGGCGAGTACTTCATGCATCAGGGCAAGCACGTCCTGATCATCTACGATGACCTGTCCAAGCACGCCGTGGCATACCGTGCCCTGTCGCTGCTGATCCGCCGCCCTCCGGGACGTGAGGCTTACCCCGGCGATGTCTTTTACCTGCATTCCCGTCTGCTGGAACGCGCAGCCAAGCTCTCCAATGAGCTGGGCGGCGGCAGCCTGACGGCACTGCCCATCATCGAGACGCAGGCGGGCGACGTTTCCGCCTATATCCCGACCAACGTCATTTCCATTACCGACGGTCAGATCTTCCTTGAGACAGAGCTGTTCCACGCGGGCATCCGCCCCGCCGTCAACCCCGGCATCTCGGTTTCCCGTGTCGGCGGCAACGCCCAGATTAAGGCCATGAAAAAGGTTGCCGGTACGCTGAAGCTGATTTACTCTCAGTATCGTGAGCTACAGGGCTTCGCCCAGTTCGGCTCTGACCTGGACGCCGACACCAAGTCCCGTCTGGCCCAGGGTGAGCGCATCGTCGAGGTGCTCAAGCAGGACCGCAACAGCCCCGTCGCCGTCGAAAAGCAGGTTGCCATCCTGTACGCGACCATTCACAGCTACCTGAAGGATGTGGCCGTTGCCGATATTGCAGAGTATGAGCGCCGCCTGTATGAGTACCTGGACGAGAACGTCACTGCCGCGGGCGTGATGGAGACCATCCGCACGACGGGCGATCTGAAGCCCGAAACCGAGGAGCAGCTCAAGCAGGTGCTGGCTGACTTCACAGCCCAATTCCTCAAAGAAAAATAAACTGCAAAGGAGGTGCCGCCGATGGCCGGTTCCATGAAGGAAATCAAGCTGCGTATCCGAAGCGTCGAAAGCACCATGCAGATCACCAAGGCCATGGAGCTTGTGGCATCCAGCAAGCTACGCCGTGCCAAGGAGCGCGTCGAGGGCAGCCGCCCATATTTTGAGACGCTCTACAGCACGCTGTATGACATTGTCAGCGCGGACTCGGGGTTCGACAGTCCGTATCTCGTCAAGCGGGATACAAACCGCCGCCTGTATATCGTTATCGCGGGTGACCGCGGTCTGGCGGGCGGCTACAACTCCAATATCCTCAAGGCCATCGAGGCGGACGCCGAGGGCGCGGACTATTGCGTACTGCCCATCGGCAAAAAGGCCGTCGAGCACTTTGAGCGCCGCAAGGCAGCCATCCTGACCACCGCCTTCGCAGAGGCAGGGGATTTGTCTGTCAGCGATTGCTTTGAGATTTCCCGCCTCGTCTGCCAGAAATTCCTGGCAGGGGAGTTTGACGAGATCCGCCTTGGTTTTACGCAATTTGTCTCTATGCTGACCCAGACGGCCACCGTGCTGCCGGTCCTGCCCTTTGACGCTCAGCGCCCCGAGCCGGGCCACGAGCGCGAAAGCCTGATGATGTATGAGCCGGACGGAAAGACCGTCTTTGACGCCATTATCCCCGAGTATCTCGCGGGCGTCGTCTACGGTGCCCTGTGCGAGAGCGTTGCCAGTGAGCAGGGCGCGCGCCGTATGGCGATGGACGCCGCCACCAAGAACGCAGGCGAGATGATCGACCATCTGAACCTGTACTACAACCGTGCGCGTCAGGCCGCTATCACCCAGGAAATCACCGAGATTGTGGCCGGTGCCGATGCGGAGTCTTAAGGCAACACCTCATAATTCCCGCCTTACGGCTTAAGCACCGCTTCGGTGGTTGCGGCACGGCATCTGCGTTGCC
>OGFJ01001121.1_pt1 | contig 19091 bp, 13 predicted proteins | sample 1570861 | NCBI WGS metagenome assembly OGFJ01 (sample SAMEA2582060, study PRJEB24529) | metagenome | biome: Human gut stool | place: China | collected 2011
GACGGCATTCTCTACGTCTCTCACTCCTCGATAAAAGCCGGCACCCGGTTAGTCCTGCGCATCTTGAAATCGCCAGTTTCGTGGGAGACGTAGAGAATGCCGTCCATCCCGTCTCGCGATGCATATGAAAGGTGAACAGAACCGCAATCCGCTCCATCATCGTCGAGAAGATCGAACGAATTCGGATCGCTCGTTGCGGCCAAACGACCACTCAGACAAGAGCCATCGCCATTACAGATTTGCCATTCCATGTCTTCGCCTGCAAGAATCGCCATAGACGGCCTGGTCGCGCCATCGTTGACATACATCCCGTCTATGCCAAAACCGTTCTCAGCGCCGTCGATAAACGATTGCTCGGACCTATACCTCGCAAATGATGCACATAGAACCATTGCAAGACAAAGTACAGAGCCAACAATCGCTATCTTTGCATAGCTCTTGCCTATCATGTCATTCACCTCCTTCGTATGTATCGAGGTATTCCTGCTTGAGCGTCTGCGAGGACGACTTGATCTTTTCCACGAGCGTGCCGGCCTCGATGAAGTAGAACGAGTTGGTGAGGTCTGCCAGGTCGTCGAGCAGATGGCTTGAAATGAGCACGCTGCGTCCCCGCGCCACCTCGCTGCGCATCGCGTCGCAGGAGGTTTTCCGTTTTCCCGGATCGAGGCCGTTCAGCGGTTCATCGAGGATGAGGTACGGGCAATCGGTCGCTATCGCCATGGCAAGCTTTACCTGCTGCTTCATTCCTGTCGAGAGTTTACGGGTCGGCTTGTCGAGATATGGGGAGATTCCGAGGGAGTCGCAGAGCGAGTCGATGTCGGCGGCCGATTTCCACGCCTCCCTAACGAAAGCAAGGTGCTCGATGGCCGATAGCGTGGGATAGAGATCCGCGCCGCCCGAAGAGCTCAGGTAGACGAGTTCTGCAAATTCGGCTGATCGACGTTGGCAGATTCCGTCTGCCGCCAGGCTTCCCGAGCGGATGCGGGTGGGAAATTGGCCCGACAGCGCTTCAAGAAGGGTGGTTTTCCCCGAGCCGTTGGGAGCAACGAGGCCCGCCGCCGTTCCCGGGCTCAGGAAAAGCGACCCGATTGAAAGTATCGTCGTGCTTCCGTATCCCACGCTCGCGTCCAGAAGCTCGAGCCCATGGCGCTTTTTCGCGGGTCCGGGCTGTTTGGGCGAACGTGCCGCAACGGCGCCGACCGCAAAAAAGACCGCGACGTATGCCAGGGCCACGGCAAGCATCGATGCGCTGCCTGAACCGGAGCCAATGAATTCTGTCGGGAAGCATCCTACGTAGCCCGTTGCCTCGATAGGCGAGAATACGGGCAGTGGCAGGAGCCCGAGCACGGCATTATGCTCCAGCGCCGAATCGGACAGCAACGGGAATGCCGGGGCCGCGACAAGCAGCGCGGAGGTAAGGGGGCCCGCGAGGACGCGCCTCGTTGCGGTCGATATGACGGCGGAGCAAACGGATATCAAGGTTCCGCCCGCAAGCAGCGCGAGAAGCAGGGTCGTGAAGACGTTTCCCGCGGTCGTGGTGGTAAGCGCGCCGTCATGGAAGAAGGCGATCGGGTACCCAATTTGCCCGAAGCCGTTTAGGGCCAAGGCGTAAATGCCCCCGGGTGCGAGGCCGGCGAGGAGCATCGCGGTCCCCGCGACGATTATCGAAAACACGATCTGGATAAGGCGCCGGAATTTGGGCGCGGGCGCCTTCGCCGCCAGGGTCGCAGGCCTTGTGGCGCCGAGCACGAGTATCGACGAGAGAAAGAAGGGGATGAAGGGAAGGAAAGACGGCGCCGTGGCAATGGCGTAAGGCAGGAAGGAAAGGAATGGCAGGTCGTTTGCGGAGGCCGGGATATCCGTGATGCCGGAGCTGCTCAGGGCACGGCAATATGCGAGCGCCGCGTCATTGGTCTCTCGGTCTCCCACGATGGACCCGGATTGGAAGCCTTCGTCCATGAGCGCGTAGTAGCTCTCGGCAGAATCGAGAAAGGCGGCGTCGGTTTGAGCGGCAAGGGCGGCGTTCGCGTATCTTGCAAGCTCCGCGTCATTTTGCTGCTCTGGAGATAGGTCTGTGCCGCTGGCCTGGGGCGCGCGCGTATTGAATGCGTCGACAAAGCTCTGCATGCCCTGCTTCATAAAGAAGGGCCCGTAGATGGGTGAATTGAACGCAATGGGGACGGAAAAGGCTGCAGCGAGAACGAGCGTACAAATCCATGCGGCCTTGTCTCTTAGGATCAGTTTGAGAAGAAGTCGACAGTACATTTGGAAGCACCTACGTTCCTCAAAGAATCGTTAGATTAAAAGTAACAGACCGGATGAAGATACGTGCGACGGGGGCGAGGCGAATGGCTGAGCGGTATCGATATACAGGTTCAACGGTATCACATTGGCCACATAGATTTTTAACTTGCATTTCTACCCGCCCTTTTCGTAGAGTCGCCGATACGTGCTTAGCGCACCCTCGGCGCGTCCGGCAGGCTTTGCGAAATGGGATCCAGGAGACTTCGGCGCAGCATCATCTTGCGGAATGCTTCTAATGAGCCTCCCATCCTTCAAAAACAGAATCTCATCGCACAGCCTATCGACCGAATCCAAGATGTGGGATGACATGATGATGCACGTACCAGAATCGGCCAGCTTCCTGAGAATCTCGGAATGCAAGTCCACCCTGCTGGGGTCGAGCGCGTTCATGGGCTCATCTAATAGAAGGTACCGCGCGCCCGTCGCATACGCAATCGCCAGGGTAAGCTGCTGCTTCATGCCCTGGCTCAGAGTGCGGATCCTCATCTTCGCGAACTCGCCTATCTGCGTTTGTTCCACTATCTCTTCGATATCGCGAGCATGCGGCCACATATCGCAAACCATCTTGAGGTGATCTTCCGCACGCAATCCGGGATACAGCAGCGTCCCCTCACCAGGTGCATAGAAGATCATAGAACGGACCTCTCTCGCACCCGTACCCTGCACCTCATCCAGAACGATGCTCCCGTCCACGCGAGGACCCGGCAAACCTGCCATCGCACGCAGCAACGTCGTCTTTCCATGCCCGTTCGGAGCGACGAGACCGTAGACCGTACCCGGGGCAAACTCAGCGTTCACCGAATCTACGAGCACCTTCTTTCCATAAGAGATCGTCAGCGTTTGAAGGTCAATCATCGAGATCATCCCCTTTCGATCTTTGGAACACTCAGGCGCACCATCAACGGAGATACGGCGCCCAAGACCACCAGCAGAGCGCCCGATGCGCCGACGACCTCTCCAAAAGGCATCGCGTTCGTCCCTCGCCCAAGGAACCCAATCGTCCCCACCTGGGAAGCGGGATCAAACGAGGCGAATGGAGCCAGCAGCGCGACGCCCATGCCCACGCTTTCAACATGAGCGCTCAACGAACCCAACACCAAGAGAACCGCGCAAACCATTCCGGTGACAACGGGGTTGCGGCTAATCGCTGCTGTCAACGCAGCGACGACGGAAATCACGCCGTATGCCATGACCAGCAACGGAATACTGCACAACACCGCCTCCCCCACCATGGACGTTGTCGAAGCTCCCGCCCGAATGAGAGCGACGGGATACTCCGATCCACCCGCACCGTTCTTAATCACGGACACAACGACAGCGGGAACCATCGACACCAAAAGCAGCGCCAAGCCAAGCAGGAGAGCCAGCGCAACAGCCGTCAGAAAACGCACATGCGCTGTTGCGGGGATCTGGAGAACCAGAAGGGAACGACACTGCAGGTGGGTGCACGCGAGCGATGTGACAACCACGGGCAACAGCAAAAATAAGGAGGGAAGCGCTGCCTGGAGATACGAAAGGAGGATTAATGGGGGCATCTTCGTACTTAACTCGTAAACCTTGGGGTCCGGCAAGCTCGCGATCGACTCAAGCAGAAGGGCGCGCGCCTCCGCACGAGAAGGAGTCTCCGGCTCGATTCCGATCGATTGCAGGAGAGTCGCATCTGCCGCGCCCAGCTCACCTCGAGCGCGCTCGTACGTCGCAAGGCTTCGAAACCCCTCCGCAGGCATAGGCGCGTACACGAAACCCGAAAGAGCATCCCGCATGTCTTCCAGGGCCGCTTTGCCCTCGACGTCCATATTCGCAGCGTTCTGCTCTAGATACCGATCTATTGAACGGAGCTCCCCATCCCTATACCGAACAGCGGAAACGTTATCAGCGTCAGGAAACATCTCGACCAGAGCCGGGGCCAGCATCGTCGTCGACATTGCAATCGCGCATACGGCGAGGGTAGGAGAACGCAGGAGCAGTTTCCCCATCGTTCTTACGTATGCAACGGCGGAGGCACAAGCGCTCGAACGAGTTGCCGTTCTCGATGCAGTGAAGGGACCTCTCTCAAGACAAATCGGGGATATCGGGCACGCGCAGCCGCTCTTTCCAGCAACGCAAAGCAGACTAATTGCCAGCACCTCGATCCCGATTGCGCATACGAGGGCAATCGCGCCACGCTCGAAGCAAAGTCCAGGCAGATTCACTATCTGCGTTGTCGGGTACGGGCTATAGGCGCCGACGGTCAACTCAGTGTTCGCATACGTAAGGGGATTCAACAGGGCGAACTCACGTAAAGCGATGGATCTTCCGTAATACCCGGGAACCATCGTCACCCCCATCAGGGCACATACGAACACGATTCCAAGCGTAGGGTTATTGGCAATCTTCACGGCAAGGTGAACGACAAGCGAGATGAACGCTGCCACCAAGAATTGCAAGATGGCCGTCTGCGCGAACACCAGCCAAGCCGGTTTGATAACCGGAGTCGCATATTGAATGTAGCCTATCGGATAGAACGGCGAGCCCGGGCCATTCTTCACAAGCGCGGCGATTATCCCTGGAAGATTGATGGCGAGGACGGCAAGCATTGCAAAAACACTCGCCCATACGCTCGATGCAACAAGTCTACCCAGCTCGCCCATCGGTGCCTGGATGATGAGCTTTTCACGTTTGTTAAGACGCGCGGCAAGGAACGAGACGGCAACGGCCGTTGCGACCCATAGCAAGTACTCCTTCGATCCGTCATAATAGGTGTACTCTCCATCCGATATCTGCAGAAACGGAAGTAGGGGAGAGAGCGGTGCCAAGATAAGACGTCCCGCGGCAAGAGGGTACAGAAGCGCGGGCATGCTTGATGAAGAGGTATAGACACCGTCCTCCCCCGCATTCACAAGCGCATCCGCATAGGATGCTGACAATTCCTGCTCAACACGGGTTATTCCCGACTCGAGGTATTCGACCCGTCCGTCGATGCCAGCCGCGCTCCTGAAGACGGGCAGAGCACAAAGAACCATCAACGCAACAACGACAACACAGAGCGACCTGGAGGAGAGAAGCGACCTAAAGATCGCCTTCGAGATTTTGAGCATATTCATCGCCAACCTTAACCTCATCCAGTCGGAACAGAGGGGGCCGAACAAAATGCTCGGCCCTTATTACTTGCCGGCAAAGTCAATTTAACATAAACTGTTAAAAAGTAACCTGAGTTTTTTAAATTCTTCGGAGGTTATTATGAGTTCCGACAATCGCACTCCCCGGCTTCATTCCTTCCGCATCGCATGTGCGATAGCCTCTGCGACCCTTTACGCCACCGCCATCGCACAAGTGGCGTTCTCCTTAAAGCCAGCAATCGAAGTGCTCGACAACCCTGTAATTGCAGACTCCCCCGCGTATCCAGCCCTTGCGATCTCGACATTGGTCCCTGCCGTCATCGGTATCGCTACGACCACCCTCAGCGCCGTTCTCGCGTGGACGATCAAGAGCGGAGACCCCTTCAAGAAAGGGTCTGCGACATGCTTGAAGGTGCTCGGCATTCTCTTCGTTGTTCAAGCTGCCACCAGCCTCTACGCCGGCTCACTCAAAACCTCCGTTTCGATGTTTGGCGGCGAGGGGGCCGTCGGCGCCCAAGAGATCGCTTCATCATTCGATTGGACCTCTCTGGTTCTCGGCATCGTCCTGTTCATGCTTTCCCAGCTCTTCTTGTACGCCCGAGAGCTGTACCTCGACTCCGACGAGATTGCGTAAGGAAACGCCATGCCCGTAATTGTTCGCCTCGACAAGATCATGGCCGAGCGAAAGATTTCCTCGAACGAACTTGCCGAAAGGATTGGAACCACGCCCGTGAACCTGTCCCGTATTAAAAAAGGGCATATTCGCGGCATTCGCTTCAACACACTCGAGCAGCTATGCCTCGCCCTTCGTTGCCAACCCGGAGACCTTCTCGAAGTCATGAGCGAAGAGGATGCCCGAAAGGAGTTCGGATTCGATTGGTCCGCCGAGGATTAGAGGGCGGTCGTACTCGCCCTGCACACGGGGATGCGAATCGGCGAGGTCTGCGGCCTTCGGTGGTGCGATGTGGATTTCGAGACGGGCCTGATCTCGATCAGACACTCGGTGGCGTACGCGAAGGGAATGGGTTCGTTCATCAAGGACACCAAGACCCATGACGCCAGGGGTATCCCCATCGACCCGGTCGGCCTACTCCCCTTCCTGAAGGAGACCCACGAGATCGACTGCGGAAAGCTGCGCTTGCGCGGCCTTACCGGGGCGGTCGAGATCGGGGACTGCTACATCCTGTCGGAGCCGGGCGCGACCTTCGCGACGACAAGCTATATCCGCAGGGCGTTCAAGACGTTCTCGGAGACCAACGGCCTCATGGGCACCAACGACGAGCTGATCACGTTCCACGGCCTTCGCCACACGTTCGCAACGCAGTGGATCCGCCAAGGCGGCGATATCAAGGCGCTCCAATCGATCCTCGGCCACAAGGACGCCATGGCGACGCTCAACGTCTACGCCGACATCGAGCCCATCTCCAAAATCCATAACATGCTGCGCGCCACGCCGTGCCTTTGGCGCGGGCACCTCGGGCCGAGGGTCGATCCGGGTCCCATGTTCCAACAGAGGATCCAGGAGTCCATCGAGACGCTCCAGGCGTTCGGCTACGGCATCACCGAGCCGGACGACCGAAATATCGCCATACGCGACGTGAAGACGAACAGTTGGCTCTAGCTCACCGAGTACGCGGCAGTGCTGGGCCCATCCCAACTGAGGTCACGGTGGTCCGATAGGGGCGCCGCCCGCGGCATGCGCCGCGGAGCGGTATCCCCTACCGAAGGGCGGGGATGCCCTCCGCTTCCAGTTCGGAATCCGCCGTCGGAGGCGTTCGGCTGACTGCGGGAACGGCCTGTCCGCTCAATGTGTTCGGCTGAGATCGGAAATCAACCCAACACGAGCCGGACACGCGCCAGACGGCTCTTCCCCGTGCGGCCTTCCCCCTTACGCTCATGTTGCAGGCATGTAACGCCGCAGCGAGCGCGCCTTTTTTGCGCCAGACAGGTACAATGATGAACACTGTACCGTAGCGGAGCGCCCCGCGCGCGCCGCAATCACGCGAAAGGGTTTCCCATGGCCGAGCTCTCGTCCTCCCGTATCGTCATCACCGTCCTTGGCAAGAACCGCCCCGGCATCGTCGCCGGCGTCACCCGTGTCCTAGGCGAGGCCAACGTCGACATCCGCGACATCACGCAGTCCATTATCGAGGACATCTTCACCATGACCATGCTGGCCGATACCGCCGAGTCCAAGCTCGACTTCGCCGAGCTGCAGAAGGCGCTGGCCGAGGCCGGCGAGCTTTCGGGCGTCAACGTGTCCATCCAGCGCGAGGACGTCTTCAACTTTATGTACCGCCTGTAGCGAGCAAGCCGCTGGGGATAGCCTGACGCGCGCATGCCCATGCAAGTCACCCCGATGCGGCCCGGAGAGGAGCGCGCATGGCCTACGACGCCAAGAAAATCTATTACCGCTTCGATGACCACTTGAGCCGCCTGGTTCTGGATTACGAGGCGAGCCGTCAGATTTCGCCCGAAAGCGAAAACCTCTACCACGGCCTGCCGACCGACCCTTATGACGAGGACCTGTTTGTCGAGCACAATGTCAAGCGCGGCCTGCGCAATGCAGACGGTTCGGGCGTGGTCGCGGGCCTCACTCGCATCTCGGATGTGCATGGCTACAACAAGGTCGACGGTAAGGTCGTGCCCGATCAGGGCAAACTCACGCTTCGTGGCTACAGCATCGAGGATCTGGTCAACAACGCCCAGGCCGAGAATCGCTACGGCTACGAGGAAGTCGCCTATCTGCTTATCACGGGTTCGCTGCCCAACAAGGAAGAGCTCGACGGCTTTTGCGAGCGCCTGGGCGCCTTTAGACATCTGAGCGACGAGTACGTTAAAGAGTTCCCTATGACCACGGTATCGTCGAGCATCATGAACGTGCTCCAGCGCGCCGTACTGCTGCTCTACGCCTTCGATGCCGAACCAGACGTGATCACGCCCGAGCACGAAATCGACGTCGCCATTTCCATGCTCGCACGTCTCCCGCGCATCGCCGCCTTCGCACACATGGCCTCGGTCGCCAAGCTTCGCGGCTCCGAGGTTCACGTGCCGCACCCTACGCCCGGTCTCTCCACCGCCGAGACCATCCTACAGGTCCTGCGCGGCGGCATGGCGTTCACCCGCGATGAGGCGATGCTGCTCGACGTTATGCTCATGCTGCATGCCGAGCACGGCGGCGGCAACAACTCCACCTTCGCTTGCCGCGTGCTGTCGTCTTCGGCCACCGACCCGTATTCCGCCTACGCCGCGGCTATCGGCTCGCTCAAGGGCCCGCGCCACGGTGGTGCCAATGCCAAGGTCGTGTCTATGCACGAGGACATCCGCGCGCATGTCTCCAACTGGGAGGACGAGGACGAGGTCGCGGCCTACCTGGGCAAGATCCTCGACAAGCAGGCCTTCGACGGCACGGGCCTCATCTACGGCATGGGCCACGCCGTCTATACGCTCAGCGACCCGCGCGCCGAGGTGTGCCGCCGTTACGCGCGCTCACTGGCAGCCAAGAAGGACTTGGGCGAAGAGTTCGCACTCATCGAGCGCATCGAGCGCCTGGCACCCCAGGTCATGCGCGACCACGGCATGACCAAGCCCATCTGCGCGAACATCGACCTGTACACGGGCTTTATCTACAAGATGCTCGGCGTGCCCGAGACGCTTTTTACGCCGCTATTCGCCGTCGCCCGCATGGCCGGCTGGTCGGCGCACCGCATGGAAGAGCTCTTCTGCGCGCACCGTATTATTCGCCCGGCCTATCGTCCGGTGATCGAGCCGCTGGAGTACAAGCCGCTCGCCGACCGCTAGGACGCGAACCGTTATAGAACTCGAGCGTGGCCAGGGACCCAAGCCCTCGGCCACGCTTTTTATGCCAGTAGAAAGGGCTGCATCAAATGATTGTGTTTTCCGATATGGATGGGACGCTGCTGACGAGCGATAAGCAAATGAGCGATGCCACCTGGGCGATGCTCGACGAGCTCGCACGTCGTGGCATCGAGTTTGTTCCCTGCACGGGACGTCCACTGTCGGGCATCTTTGAGCCCATTCTCGCCCATCCCGCCGTGCATTACGCGGTCTGTGCCAACGGCGCCAGCGTCTGGCAGCTCGACGAGGATACGCCCACCGACGCCTCGCGCGCCACGCGCATTTTGAGCCGTCCGCTCGACCGTGGCATTGCCCACCGCATCCATCGCATTGCCGCCGGCCACGATGTGACCTTCGATATCTTCGCGGATGGGCAGTGCTTCCTCCCCCGCTCGCTATACGGGCGTCTGGATGAGTTCTGTGGCGGCGACCCCCACATCGCGGCTTCGCTCAAGCGCACACGAACGCCGATCGACATGAATATCGACAGCAAGATCGACGAGGTCGAGACGCTCGAACGCATCGCTATGTACTGGCACGACCCCGCCGATCGCGACGCCATCGCGGCGGCGCTCGACACGCTCGGAGGCATTGAGGTCACGCGTTCGTACGCCATGAATATCGAGGTTATGGGCGAAGGCGCCACCAAGGGAACGGCCCTCACGTGGCTGTGTGAGCATCTGGGCGAGCGTCTCGCCGACGCCTGGGCGTTCGGCGACAACATCAACGACATCCCCATGCTGCAGGCAGCGGGCCATGGCATGGCCATGATCAACGCCGAGCCCGAAGATCGCGAGGCCGCCGACGCCATCACCGAATACGACAACGACCACGACGGCGTCGCCCGCACCATCATGGCCGCCCTCGCCTAGTCATTGGTCAGTCATTGGGGACGTTCTTAAACGACTAGTCACTGGGGACACTCTTCGCAAAAAGCTGCAAGGACTGTCCCCCACTGTCGGCAGAAAAGGAACGTCCCCATCTGCCGGATTAGGAGAGACTCTCCAGCACGCGACGGAGCTCCTGCTGGACGGCGTGGTCGCGGTTACAACCCACCACGCGATCGGCCACCGCCTTAAGCGCGGGGCGCGCGTTTTCCATCGCGCAGCCCGTGCCGACAAAGCGAATGATCTCGTAGTCGTTCATCGAGTCGCCAAACGCCATGACCTCGTCGCGACCAATGCCGTAATGCTCCGCGAGCTGCGCGATACCCGAGGCCTTCGACACACCGGGCTGCATGGCATCGATCCACGCGTTGCCCGAAGGCGCAAAAGTAAAGAGCTGACCAAGTTCGCGCTGTAGCACGTACGCACTGTCCATAACCGCACTGTCGTCGCAAAAGATACTCGCTTTGATGATATTTACGCTGGGATCGGGCAGCTCCCAAATACGCTCGGCATTGGGAAGGTCCTTATCGACCTCACGCACGAACTTGCACTCGTCATCGAGCAGGAAGGACTTGGTTCGGTCAAAGAGTGCAAGATGCAGATTGGGAAACGTCCTGACGGCTTGGGCGAGCCTTCGAATCGCCAGGTGGGAATACACCTCACGGTCTACCATCTTACCGTCGGCGTAGACTTGGGCGCCGTTAGCGGCGACAAAGTCCATCTTGTCGCGAACGGGCGCAAAGAACTCGCACAGGCGATCGTAGCGACGACCTGACGATGCGGCGAAATGCACGCCATGCTCGTGTAGCGCCAGAATCAGTTCGTAGGTCTCGGGAGGCACCTGGCCGTTTTCGTCAAGCAGTGTGCCGTCCATATCGGATGCAATCAGTTTAAACATAGAAAAGCTCCCTTCGGGCTTGTTGGAATCGAACGTGTATCCGATTCCAACGTACCCAAAGGGAGCTCAAATAAGACTCCGCGGGCGTAAACGTTACATAGACCTGGCAAATAGCTCACGCGTGCCAGAGAGCCCACGACCGCGGCGGCAGGCGACACACGGAAGAGTGTCCCCGACGACTAGTCGTTTAAGAACGTCCCCGATGACTAGTCGGCGTAGGTGAAGGTGGTGACGTCGAACATGCCCTCGGGGCGGATGCGGAGCGTCGGGATCACCGGCAGGGGCAGGAAGATGATGCCCATGATGGGGTCGAGCGGCGGCTCGATGCCCATGGCGCGCGCCTTGACCATAAAGTCGTCGTGCTGCGCGGCGACATCCTCGGCCGTGCCCTCGCTCATCAGGCCACCGAGCGCCAGCGGGATGCGCGCTACGACCTCGCCATCGCGTACCAGCACGTGGCCGCCCTGGCCAACAGCCTCGACGGCAGCCATCATGTCGGCCGCGTTATCGCCCACCACGCACACGTTGTGCGAATCGTGGCCAATCGTCGAGGCGATGGCACCGCCCGTGATGGTAAAGCCGCGCACCCAGCCGCGACCAATGTGCTTGCCAACGAGACCCAGGCCCGCAGGACCATCACCGTCGGCGCCCTCGGCCTGCAGTGACACGCCGCGGCCGTGGCGCTCGATCAGCATAATGCGGCGCAGGCCCTCGGCGCTCTCGGGGCGAGCCATGCCCGTGATGGCCTTACCCGGCACCACGTCAATCACGGCCTCGCCCGGCTTAAAGGCATAGTCAAACACGTCGAGCGAAAGCTTCGGCAGCTTAACGGAGGCGCGCAGCTCATCGGCAAGGGCCGCAACCTCGGCCATCTCGGGTGCGATCTCGCCCACAAAGGTGCCGTCCTGCGCCACCAGAGCACCGGCGGCATATACGCGATGCGGAGCCTTGGCAAACGTCAGGTCATCGAGCAACAGCAGGTCGGCGCGTTTGCCCGGGGCGATCGCGCCACGGAGCTCATGCGGGTCGCGACAGCCGTGGTCCAGGCCAAATGCCTCAGCCGTGGAAAGGGACGCCATGGAGATGGCGACCACCGGGTCGATGCCGGCCTCGATGGCCACGCGGCAGGCATTGTCGATCATGCCGGTCGAAAGAGCATCGGAGGGAGCGCGGTCGTCGGTCGCAAAGCAGCAGCGGCGGGCGCGGGCAGGGTTCTCCAGCAGCATCGGAGACAAATTGGCCAGGTCGTGGCTGCACGTGCCCTCACGCAGCATCACATACATGCCGCGGGACAGCTTGTCGAGCGCCTCCTCGGGAATCGTCGACTCGTGGTCGGCGATAATGCCCGCTGCGGCATAGGCGTTGAGGTCCATACCGGCAACGAGCGGCGCGTGGCCGTCAACCTGCTTGGACGGCGTCTGGTTGGCAGCATCGATGCGGGCACAGGTCTCGGGGTCGGCCATAAAGACGCCCGGCAGGTTCATCATTTCGCCCAGACCAAAGACATCGCCCGGATGCTCGGCAAAAAACGCCTGCATGTCAGCGGCGGTAATCACAGCGCCCGCTTGCTCGTCGGGCAGTGCGGGCACGCACGAAGGCATCATGTACTTGATGGAGATGGGCGCACGACGACCATCCTCGATCATAAAGCGCAGGCCGTCGAGACCGGCAACATTGGCAATCTCGTGGCTGTCGGCAATGGCGGTGGTAGTACCGCGCGTCGCGGCCATGCGAGCATACTCGGCGGGACGGATGTTCGAGGACTCAATGTGCAGATGCCCGTCAATAAAACCGGGAGCGAGATAGCGACCCTGGCAGTCGACGACCTCAGTTGCCTCGTAGGTGCCAGCGGCATCGTCGCGACCATCGTAGAGCACGCCGACGATCACACCGTCCTTGACGGCAACGCTACCGGGCGCCACACGCTGGCCATACACGTCGACGATCTGCGCATTGGTAAACAGCGTGTCGACGGGCACGCGGCCCTCGGCGGCCTCGATCACAGACCTCATGACCTCAACGGACATACATTCTCCTTTAACCGTAGAAAAAAGCTGCGGGGCGGACAGACCTTCACCGCAGCAAACCAATAGCCATTGTATGCCCAAACGATGGGTCAACAATACGCCTCTCCGCTTAACGGCACACGCCGCTTGGCGCAATGGAGACAGGTTGCTTTGCACCAATGACAAGGAGTGTCCCAAAGTGCCAACAACGGCAGCGCCGATATTTTGGCAACGCCAGCGAGCGGGCCGCATTTGAGGCAAGGTGACGCGAAACGAAAGGGCGCTGACCTTCTGGTCGCGCCCTTGAAGTTGAACGTCAGATTGTCCAAATGCGGCCCGCGCAGCGTCGGCCGGTCCGCCGTTCGTTAGAACGGCGGAACTAAATCAACTTGAAGCCCTTGCGCTTGCCCACGGAGAGGGTGTCGCCCAGCTTGAGGGCGCTCGGATCGATGTTGTAGCTCTTGGAAGCCACAGCCTTGCCGTTGATCTTGACGCCGCCGCCGTCGATGTCGCGGCGGGCCTGACCGGCGCTGGCCGAAAGGCCCAGGTCCTTGAGCAGGCCAGCGAGGTAAATCTGGCCCTCGTCGTTGACGGTCAGCTCAACGTGCTTCTCGGGGAAGTCGGCAAGCTGGCCCTCCTTGAACACACGGTCGAACTCGGCCTGAGCCTCGTCGCCGGCGCCGGCACCGTGGTAGGTGTCGCACAGGTCGCGGCCTAGAGCGCGCTTGAGCTCGTAGGGGTCGGCGGAGCCATCGGCCAGGGCGGCATCGATCTTGTCGACCTCGGCCGGGGCGAGCGAGCTGGCCAGACGATAGTACTTGCCGATCATCTCGTCGGGGATGGACATGGTCTTGCCGAACATATCCTTGGGAGCGTCGGTCAGGCCGATGTAGTTGCCATAGGACTTGGACATCTTGCGCACGCCGTCGGTGCCCTCGAGCAGCGGCATGGTAAGCGCAATCTGCGGCTCCATGCCCATCTTCTCCATGAGCTCGCGGCCGGCGAGCAGGTTGAAGAGCTGGTCGGTGCCGCCCATCTCGACGTCGGCCTTGATCTGAACGGAGTCGAAGGCCTGCATCACGGGGTACAGAAACTCGTGCAGGGCAATCGGCGTCTGGGACTGGTAGCGCTTGGTAAAGTCGTCGCGCTCAAGGATGCGGGCGACGGTGAACTTGGAGCACACCTGCAGCAGGCCGGCCAGGTCCATCGAAAGGATCCAGTCGCCGTTGTGCACGATGGTGGTCTTCTCGGGGTCCAGGATCTTCATGGCCTGGCTCACGTAGGTCTCGGCATTGGCCTCGATCTGCTCCTGCGAAAGCTGCGGGCGGGTGGAGTTCTTGCCCGAGGGGTCGCCGATCAGCGCGGTGCCGTTGCCGATGATAAGGGTGACGTTGTGGCCCAGGTCCTGGAACTGGCGCATCTTGCGCAGCGGCACGGCATGGCCCAGGTGCAGGTCGGGGCTGGTGGGGTCGACGCCGAGCTTGATGTTGAGGGGCTCGCCCTTCTCAAGCTTCTTACGAAGGTCGGCCTCGGGGACGATCTTCGCAGCGCCCGAGGTGATGATACGCATTTGCTCGTCAACAGACAGCATTGGGTATCCTCCTTTTGCTATAGCACCCTCACCGGATACGGCGGTGCTGGAAGTCCATAAACTCTCATATGATAACAAACTGACGCGACGCGGCACCTACGACAGGAAAATCCTCGTCCTGCCGCACGCGTCAACGGCGACCGGCAGACGTGTACCGTCACGCTCGACCAGATAGCGTACCTGCCGACGACGCAAGCAGTCGCGGCAACGGACCTGTCCCGTCGCATCGGTAGCGCAGACGCCCTCGGCGGTCAGCAGGCAGTGCTCGCACACCATAAGCTCGGGACGATCGGCGTCGACCGGACCCCAGACGCCGGGTTCAGCAGCCAGTTCGGCAATACGCTCCGCATCATTGCCGAGCAACTCGGCCGGCAAGTACACCCGCCCCGCACCGAGTTCGCGCAGCCAGGCAAGCGTGGCCCGATTCGCGCAGAACACCGGCGCCGCCACGTCAAACGTCACGCCCAGCTCGCGAGCGATCACCACCTGTCCTAGGTTGCGGCAGACGACGCGCCCGGCACGCTGTGTCAGTGAGCGGGTCCGGTCAGCGTCACCCGTGCGGCACACCTCGTCAAGCACCACAGCGGCGTCGGACAAATCGAGTTCTCCGCGCGGGTCGGCATCCATCAGCTGCCAAGCAAAAACCATGCGAGCGGGAGCCGTGCACTCCACCAACTCCGTCGACGCACCGCCATCCACCGCAACGTCCTCAAAGGGCAGTACCTCAACGGCACGTGCAACGGGCGCAATCGCATCTGCCTCGGCCCGCATGCGCTCCAACACCGTTGCCGTTTGCCCCAGCACGCCGGCACTGCGAATCAGGTACACCTCGCAGCCCGCGTCCACCTTACGCTTGCAATGCACGACGACGCGCTTCCCCGCTGCGGCATCCACCGGGCAGGGCACCTGCGGCCAGCGCTTGGGCACATCGGGACGCGCGTCGGCACCCGGATAGAACCGAATCTCGAGCGTGTCACCCGCCGCCACGGCGGCATCGAGCTCGACGGTCACTTCCTCGTGGCCAACGGCCACCAGGCGTCCCACGCGCACACCTTGGTTGATCGCACGCTCAAAGCTCATAAGCTCGGCGCCCGAACGCCCCCGCAGATACGCGTCGGTAAACCCGCGGTTGAACGACCGGCCCAGCTCGCGTTCAAGCTCTTCCACGGCACCGGGGTCCCACGCGCCGTCGCACAGCATATCGAGCGCCCGGCGCCACACCCGCACCACGTTAAAGACGTAGTCGGGATTCTTCATGCGCCCCTCGATCTTGAGCGACGCCACGCCGGCATCTACAAGCTCGGGCAGATGCGCAATACCCAGATAGTCGCGCGGGCACAGCAGGCGATCTCCCTCGACGGCGACAACGCTCTGTCCCGCCTCGTCCACCAGGTCGTACGCCAGACGGCACGGCTGTGTGCATTCCCCGCGCATCGCCGAGCGCCCGCGTCTCAGGGCTGAGAACTCACAAGCACCCGAGTAGCCAATGCAGATGGCCCCGTGGCAGAACACCTCGATAGGCACGCCCGTACCGCACAAGGAGGCAATCTCGTCGACCGTCAGCTCGCGTGCCGTCGTCACGCGTTCGACCCCCAGCTCATCGGCGGCAAGCCGCACGGCGCCTTCGCTATGAGCGCCCGCCTGCGTGGACAGGTGAATCTCGACCCCGGGAATCGCCGCGCGCAGCGCGCAGGCCAACCCGGCATCGGCGACAATCAGAGCATCGGCGCCCAGCTCTAGTGCATGAGCTCCCAACGCCACCGCGTCGGACAACTCGTCGTCAAATACGAACACGTTGAGCGTTACGTACACACGCACGCCATGGGCATGCGCCACGGCGCAGCCGCGTGCAAACTCGTCGTCGGTAAAACCGTGCGCACTCACACGGGCGTTAAAGCCGCCCAACCCCGCATAGATGGCATCGGCACCCGCGGCGATGGCCGCAAGCATCTGGTCGAGCCCGCCCGCCGGCGCCAGCAGCTCGGGCAGCGCCGCACCGGCAGCATCCAATCCAGTCTCGTATTGTCCGCTCGGCCCCATCGTCCGAATCGCCATCGACAAACTCCTTACCAAGGTATGCATTCACTCTGAAAAATGCCGTCTTCCAGCATACACGAGGCCTCGCGCGCCCCGTTTGGTTTATCGTGTAATAACTTATGTCCATCCTGCCCCGACGGCACATCCACCGTCCGGCACGACATACCTGGAGGTCAATATATGGGTCCTCGCCAACGACAGGGACGCAGCCGTTCAAAGACGCATGCTCTGCCCATAATCCTGCTCTCGTTTTTGGGCTTTTTGCTTATCGCGGGCGTGGCATTTGGCATCGGCATGGTCGGCAACGTCAACCGCTGGCTGTCCGATCTGCCTGACTACACCGACGCCAACGCGTATCTGGTGAGCGAGCCCACCGAGATCGTCGACTGCAACGGCAACAAGATTGCGAGCTTCTACACGCAAAACCGCAAGTCTATCACCAAGGACGAGGTCTCCCCCTACGTGCTGCAGGGCACCGTTGACGTCGAGGACGAGCGCTTCTACGAGCACGGCGGTATCGACCTGTGGGGTATCGCGCGCGCTGCGGTGGCAACCCTCGGCGGCGGTCACGAAGGCGCCTCGACTATCACCCAGCAGCTGGTGCGCAACACCATCCTGCAGGAGGAGCAGTTCGACTCGACCATCGAGCGTAAGGTGCGCGAGGCTTACATCGCCGTCAAGATGGAGGATATGTACTCCAAAGACGAGATCCTCATGATGTACCTCAACACCATCTATTACGGCCACGGCGCCTACGGTATCGAGGCCGCCGCCGAGACCTACCTATCCAAGAGCGCCGCCGACCTCACCCTGAGCGAAGCCGCGCTGTTGATCGGCCTTCCCAACTCGCCCTCGCAGTACGACCCCACGGTCAACCCCGACCTGGCGCTGTCCCGTCGCAACAAGGTCCTCGACAACATGTTGCGCCTGGGCCACATCACGCAGGAGGAGCACGATGCCGCACAGGCCGAGCCCATCACCCTCAACGTGACCGAGATTTCGGGCAGCGGCGTCGACGTATACTCGCAGCCCTACTTTGTCGCCTATGTTAAGCAGCTGCTGGAGCAGGAGTTCTCGACCGACGTGCTCTTTAAGGGCGGTCTGACCGTCAAGACCACCATCGATCCCACGATGCAGCAGGTGGCAGAGAATGCCGTTCGCGAGCAGCTCGACACGCTCTCGCTCGACGGCCTGGACATGGGCATGGTCGTCGTCGACCCCAAGACCGGCTACATCAAGTGCATGGTGGGCGGCTACGACTACAACGCCGACGAGAACCACGTAAACCATGCCACGGCCAAGCGTCCCGTCGGCTCCACCTTTAAGGCCTTTACGCTGGCAACTGCCATCCAAAACGGCATGAACCCCAACGTCACCCTCAACTGCAACTCGCCGCTCAAGGCCAAGGGCACCACGACCGAGGTCCAAAACTACGCCAACCATAGCTATGGCAACATCACGCTTAAGCAGGCGACGGCATACTCCTCCAACACCGGCTACATCCAGGTGGCGGAAGCCGTCGGCAACAGCAAGATCATCTCGCTCGTCAAAAAGCTCGGCATCGATCCCGCCAAGGACAACATCGAGGACGTTCCCGTCATGACGCTCGGCACCGGCTCGATCTCGCCGCTCGAGATGGCCGCCGCCTACGCAACGTTTGCCAATGGCGGCTACTATCGCCAGCCGATCGCCATCACCGAGATTGACTCTCGTACCGGCTCGGTGCTGTACCAGCACACTGACAATCCCTCACAGGTGCTTACCGAGGGCGAGGCCGCCGCGGTCACCGATGTTCTGTCCGGCGTCATGCAGGGCGGCGGTACGGGCGCTGCCGGTGCCCTAAGCGTCAACCAGCCCTATGCCGGCAAGACGGGCACCACTGACAACACCACCAACCTGTGGTTCTGCGGCTACACGCCGCAACTGGCATGCGCCCTGTGGACCGGTTATTCCGCAGGCGAGATTCCCATCCAAAAGTACGGTACGGACCTGCTGGGCGACAGCACCAACCTGCCCGTCTTTAAGAAGTTCATGAACACGGTTTTGGCCGGAACCGAGCGCGAGGAGTTCCCGACCGGAACGGCCCCCACGTACAAGAACAATAACGTCTGGAAGTTCTACGGCACAAACAACAAAAAAGAAGACGAAGAGGAAAAAGACGAGGAAAAGGAAGAGGAAAAGGAAGAGGAAGAGACCACCACGACGACAACCACGACCACTGAAACCCCGGGCGGCAACACCACCGGCGATAGCGGTACGACAGGTGGCGACGGTGGCACAGGTGGCGACGGTGGCACAGGTGGCGACGGTGGCACGCCGACGCCTACCCCCGATCCTACGCCCACGCCTGACCCCTCTACGGGCCAGTAAGCGCACAGGACGACTGACACCAAGGCGCCCGAGCAGCACGTA
>OGFJ01001129.1_pt1 | contig 18989 bp, 13 predicted proteins | sample 1570861 | NCBI WGS metagenome assembly OGFJ01 (sample SAMEA2582060, study PRJEB24529) | metagenome | biome: Human gut stool | place: China | collected 2011
AAGGCAATACCGCATAATTCTAAGTGCCGATACAGCGAGCGAGGTGCGGCAGCTGCTAAGCTAAAAGTGCAGATAATACTTTTTGTATTATCGAGTATTTTGGCAACGCAGATGCCGTGCCGCACACCGAGCCGCAGCGAGGCGCTTCGGAGCGCAACCGCCGCTTGCGGCGGCTCTTGGCGCGGAGATCCGCCGGAGCGGTGCTTAAGCCGTAAGACGGGAATTGTGCGGTGTTGCCTTATGTTTAATCTGAAAGTTTGACCTTGAGAGAAACCAGCGTAAAGGTACGAGTAACCTCTGTGCAGGAGGGAATGATCCGGCACAGAATATATAGAATCGCCGCTACGGCAGCTGCGGCGGAGCCGGCAAGCCCAATGCTTTTGAGCAGGTTTTCGCAGATGTTGATCTGATGGCAGATGGGGCAGTCCACGCCAGTACAGTCATGGTCGGATTCCGCTGCGATATAGGCAACAGAGGACAGCATAACAAAGGCCAGCACTACGGCCAGCAAGCCCGTCATAAAACGAAATTTCTTTGTCATGGTCTGTCCTCCTTTCCAATCGTTATTTTCCCTTGCAGTCCGAACAAGTTCCATAGAGGATCGTGTCAGTCGTGTCCAACATAAACTGTTCGCTCTGCGCCAAATACTTTGCGAGCAAAGCTGCGTTACCATCTGCCATGTGAAAGGTCTTGCCGCATTTGATACAGCTCATGTGCAGCGCACCTTTGCAGCTTTCGGCATCAAGGTATTGATAGTAGACCTCGCGCGTGCCGCTCTTGCTGCTCCGACGCACTTTTTCCTCTGTCTCTAACTGTGCAAGGTTTCGATATACAGCGCTCAGGCTGATTTTTTTATCTGCCAAAGCGTCCTCAATTTGCCGTGCGGACAACAGCTCGTCCGGGTGCTGGCTCAAATAGGCAAACAGAACCTTTCGCTGCCGCGTGCTGTAGCTATACAAGTCACCGCACCTCCAATTTGCATTTCATTCGCAAATATTATAATCTAAGAAAGCAAGAAAGTCAATATGCGAGCTGTTCGCAAATTGCAAGTTTTCAATGAACACAGCTACCGCGAAAATCAAAACCACTTTTACTGTTGCCCAATATGTTTGACTGCATCTTTTAGGACCACAATTTCTGGATGTTGGAGTTGCCACTTGTCCAGATGCAGGAAATGCTCGGCAAGGCAGGGTTTACCCTTTCCCATTCGAGTAAATTCGATATCATTGTAGAATATTTTGTCGAACGAGGAAACTATAATGTGTATGAAATCAACGAGGCACTGTTTGCCTTTGACCAGAGCTTGATCGGAGCATAAGGACAAAGAAATGTCGCTTTCCATGCGACCACTTCACAAAAGAAAATCGCTATACTATGGCTGTAAGGTGCGAAACCGAGCAGCCATAATCTTTTGGGAGGACAAGCATCTTTTAGAGAAAGGTCAAAAGGTTCGGCAAGGAAGATGAACCGCATCCCTTTGCGATACCGCTTTCGAAAGATTACAGCTTCGCCCCTTAACAAAGACTTTAAGCTAAATCTGTTATACTGCAGCAGTCCCCTCAAAAATACAGACAGGAGAAAAAATTGACCTATGATGAAAAAAAGATATTTCGCTATTCCCATTCTTGCAATCGCATTGCATTTTTTTCTGTCCAACCTGTTGTATTTCCTTGTGGAAAGACTTGTTTTGGATGTTTTTCATATCTCCCCACAGCAATTTATGAAATACTCATATTGGGGCGAGATTCTGATTTACGCCGTCCTTATCCTCGTATTCTTCACCCTCTATAAACTGCTTTGGAGGAAAGAGATAAGCGAACCGCGCACAGCGACAAATTTCAAAGATGTGCTCGGCAGTCTGGTCGTGGGATTTGGTATTTGCGGAATCTCCGGTCTTTGGATCATGCTGGCGGAGCAGCTTTCCTCGCTTCAAAAAAGCGTTGAGGCAATGAACGCCGGTGCTGAAAACATTGCCGGCGGAAATGCATTTGGAACATTTATGATTGCGGTGATTGCTGCGCCTGTTGTAGAAGAAATTCTATTCCGCGGCATTGTGCTTCGCTCCATACGGAAATTTGCACCCGCTTGGGGCGCGATTCTAATATCATCCGTACTCTTCGGCGTTTATCACCTGAATATCGTGCAGGCTGTCTATGCCACCCTTATGGGCATTGCCGCAGGAATCCTTTACGAGAAGAAAAGGAACCTGTTGTTTCCCATCCTCGTGCATTTCGCAAACAACCTCATTACTATGCTGCAGGGCTTTGCGCCATCCGAAGTGAATGAACCGATCAGCATTTTTATTCTGATCATGATCGCTCCGGCAGGGTATATCGTCTGCCGCTCACTCCGACAGGACAAAAGAGCAGATAGCATGTAAAGGGTTTATACAATGTATAAAGCATGCAGGGGGCTGTTGCACAAGTCCCAATAAAAAGACCAGGGTTATTTAGCCAAAAGGCTTTACAACTCTGGTCTTTTGCTTTAACGTTAACAGTGCAAAATGAAACGGATAAAGATTTTCCGAAACTACTCGTTCGGAAACAAATCTCGAAAATTAACTACTACAAAGCGCGTCTGCGTGATTTGGAAAACAATATCTGGCAGCACTAAACTGCCATTAAGGTAATACCGCATAATTCCAAGTGCCGTAGCCACCGGATCGGGGATTAAGCCATCATGCGGGAACTGTGCGGTGCTGCCTTGACTCTAAGGCAGGTTTCGACCCGTCTTTTCTTTATTGTGCCAGTTGGCAGAAGGAAAACCTATCTGTCATAGAAGGTTCTGAAAAATACGTCATTAGAGGGCAACGACCTGTTTTACAATCCGCTGTAAACCGGTGATAAATCACACCTCTGCGGTTACCTCACCCAGTTTGGTCGTGATGAGCTTGTACACCGCTGTATCCTTGAGTTCCAGATTGGAGAAAGGTATCATCCTGTTGCCCATCTTGATGATGCCGTGTCCCTCGCTGGTGTTGCGCAAAAATTCCAGCTGCGGCTTGGATAGCCCATACAGGCGTTCCAAGGCTTTCAAACTCTTGGCCTGTCGCAGCATAATGACAAACTCGCTGTTGGAAAGCAGCGCCTACGCCACGGGGTTATCCAGATAGTTTTATGAGGATTCTGTCGGAACTTTAATTACAAATACCCGAACCAAAAGAGAAAGTGGAGCAAGGCTCCACTTTCTCTTTTTTAGACCCTGAATTTTTGGATGACCTGCAAAAACTCAATCAGCAAGGTCTGATACAAGTCCTCATCGCGGTGACCATTCACTATGCTGCATTTCAGCAAAAGCGGCGAAAACTGTTCATACAGCAGCTCCACAGCATTGCTGTCGCCGTTCTTTGCCCCAAATAGTGCATCTCTAAATGCGCCCATCTTAATTTCCCTCCATTTCCTTATGGATTTTCTCGCAAGCGTTGCGCCGGTGTGTACTTACGGTGTTCTTTTCGACACCCAGCTTGGCAGCCGTTTCGGACACAGAAAGCTGTTCCACATACAGCGAGATCATAACCTCGCATTCCCTCGGCGTCAGCTTGTGCAGATACTTTCGGATGCTTTCCCACATCAGTTTCGATTCGATAATTTCCTCCACCGGTTTTGTCGTAGGCATATACATTTTATCCACTTCCTCGGGACATTCCTCGATAGAAATCTCGTTTGCAGCCTCATCTGCTTTCGCGCGCAGATAGGATACGCGGCGATTGTAAAGGGCTTTCGTCAAACACTTTGTAAAGCGCGCAGCCAGTTGCGCGTCCTCACCACTAAACCATAGCTTATTTTTCTTTGCCATCTTAAGCCTCCTGAATTTTGGGTTTCATTGAATAGACCTCAAAATTCGGAGGCGCGCGGGTCGGGTAAGAATTACGGCGGCGCATCTTACATTAAGCGAACGCAAAAAAAGGTCCGACAGCCGTTATGGCTGTCGGACCAAAAACAATCTGTAATTGTCTTTATAACCGATTACTTATTGTTTTTTCTCTTGCAGACAAATACAACTGCAAGTCCGAGCATGGATACCACCAGAAGCACGACGTACAGCGTGGGATTGGAGGTATCGCCCGTTTGCGGCATTGCCGTTATGGTGGACGGCTTTGAAGTGCTTGCCGGGGTGGGGGCCGGTGTGGGTGCCGGTGTGGGAGCAACTTCGTTCTTCTTGGTTTCACTGTCGTTCGAACTGTTGTTGCTGCTCGGTTTGCTGCTGCTGCTCGGCACGGCGGTGTCCTTATAGGCAATCGCATAGACAGAGAAGCGGTCAGTCTTAAAGGTCAGCGTCTTGCTGGTTGCGTCAAACGCGGCATCCAGCACAGTAATCGTACCTTCATGGTTGCGTACAATGCAGTAGGTGCGGTTGACCGCGCTGTTCGTATTGATGTGCGCGTCCTGCACCACAACAGAAATCGTCAATGCGTTCGTGGTCGTGTGCAGGGCAACACCGGGCTGCCGTTTACCATTCACGGTCATGTACTTGAACAGACTGATGTCAAGATACTGCCCGATGGTGTAGCCCTTGGTAGCCTGTGCCATCGCCGTTTTTACTTCATCGGGAACATTGGCTTCTTTCACGGTCAGCACAATGTCCACACTTGCGCCGTTGGCAATCTGCACCAGTTCATCGGCGGTAATGTCGCCGCTGTTCACCAGCATGGCAAGCAATTCTGCTTTGTCAGTCAGCAGACCGACGGACGGTACAGTGCCCTCAGGCAGGACAACCACTTTCACCTTGCCGCTGCCGATTGCAATATCCTCGCCGGGGGCATCCTCAGCCTTAGAGGGGGCAATCACATAGGTCCATGCAATAGAATCGGTATAGTTGCCCTTGGCGGTGATGGTCAGTGTGTATATGCCGTGGGCGGTGGCGGTGTTGCCCGTCACAGTGTAGGAGTCAGCGGGGATTTCTTTATCGCCCAGCAGGACTTTCTCCACCGTTTGGGTCTGTTCCGCGCCGTTGGCGGCAAGACCCTTGCCCAGCACAACGGTTGCGCCCTTGATGGACTTCGGCTCGATGGTAAACGTACCCTCGGCAAACGTCACATCGTAGTTCGGGTTTGCGCTCACATCAGCGGTGGCGGTGATGGCATACTTGCCGACATTCTCGCCCTTAGCACGAGCCAGCGTGATAGCTTCCAGCGTTTCACCGTCCAGTACACCACTGACTTTGTAAGTCAGTTCGGGGTCTTTTTCCTCATATACCTTAGACTTGTTGTCCGGGGTGACGGTGGCGGGGCGCTTGGCAACGGTGAATTCAGCAGTAGTGGTGTCGGCATCCAGCTTGTAGTTGGGGTTGGTGATGGTTGCCGTGATGGTGTAAGTACCTGCCTTGGTGGGCGGTGTGGTGCCGGTGTACTTGGTGCCATCGTTGGCTGTGCCGGTGTAGGTTAGCGTGATTTTCGGGGCATCCTCGCCCACAACACCGTTTGCCGTAACGGTGGCAGGGGTAATGGTTTCGCCGTAAGTGCCGCCGTTCGGGGTAATGGTAACGGTGACTTCCTTGGCGGTGATGGTGGCGGTGGTTTCGGCCTGATTTCCGCTTCCAGCCAGCACATAGTTGGCGGCAGAAGCGCCGTCCAGCGTCAAATCGGAAATCTTGACTTTCTGCTTACCGACATCAGCCTTTCCAAACATACCCTTAGCCGCAACGGTCAGCTTGTCATTTTCCAGAATACCGTCAAATTTGGCGTTGCTGCAATCCAGCGTTGCATCGGTCGTACCGTCATAGACTTTGTCATTTGCCGTAATGCCGGAAACGGTAACAGCCTTCGGGGTAATCACAAACGCGGCGGTCGTATTTCCGGTCAGCGTGTAATTGCTGTTGGCAATCGAGGCTGTAACCGTGTAGCTGCCGACATTAACGGGAACCGTTGCGGAGCTGTAGTTGTTGCCTGTGTAGGTAAGCGTTACAGGAACGTTGTCGCCGTCCACAGCGCCGGTAAGTTTGGCAGCGGCGGCGACGACACTGCCGTAAGTGCCGCCGTTCGAGGTAATGGTAACGGTGACTTTCTTGGCGGTGATGGTGGCGGTGGTTTCGGTCTGATTTCCGCTTTCAGCCAGCACATAGTTGGCGGCAGAATCGCCGCCCAGCTTAAAGTTGGAAATCTTGACTTTCTGCTTACCGATGTCAGCCTTTTCAAACACACCCTTAGCAGTAACGGTCAGCGTGTCATTTTCCAGAATACCGGCAAATTTGGCGTTGCTGAAATTCAGCTTTGCATCGGTCGTGCCGTCATAGTCTTTGTCGCTTGCGGTGATACCTGAAACCGTAACCGTCTTGCGGTTGACCGTAACGGTTGCAGTGCCGGTGTTCGTCGTGTATTTTCCGCCGTAGGACGCATCCGGGGTGAATGTCCATGTGGCATTATTGCTGCCCGCCTTGAGTTTCTCGTCAGGTGTGACCCATGTAAACGTGCCCGTGACCTTTTCCCGTGTGTTGGGGTCTTGCATCGTGCCCGTGATGGTGCTGTCGCTCAGTGCCTGACCATAGGTAATCTTGCTTGCGGTGATTTTGCCGTCCTCCGGCACGGGGGTGATTTGGTTCACCGCGCTGACCTTGACAGTCAGAGTGATATCCTGATAGTTGCTCGTGGAGATTGTAACAGTGATCGTGCCGAATTGTCCTTCGTCCGTGCCGCTTCTGTCTGCTTCCAGCGTCAGCTCACCGGTCTTGCCGTTTACAAGGGTAACAAAGGTACCACTGCCCAGAGTGGTATCCACCTTCTTGTCATAGATGATCGCGCCGTAGTCGCAGGGAGCCGTCAGCTCCGGCAGCAGCGTCGAGAGGTCAAGGGAATAAGTCTTGTGCAGACCGTTGGTGATGGTCAGCGAGCCAGCCGCTGCCGTGGGTGCGGCAGCCTTGGTGATCTCGAAGGTCTTGCTGGCCTCGCTGAGAACATAGTTGCCGCCGTCAACGTCCTTGATGGTCACAGTCGCAGTACCGGCATTGGTATTGTTGCTGTAGAAAATCTCGTACTCCTTCTGGTCGATGATGTTGCCGATGTCGTCCTTAACGGTGACGGTCGGCTCCAGCGCATCGCCGGTGTAGGTGCAGGACGCGACTTCAATCGTGGGCTTCACGGTTTTTGGCGTGATCTTCCACTCGACCGTGGCCCTACCGGTGTAGTTGCCGGTACCTTCGATCGTCAGGGTGATTCTGTCGCTGACATCGGTGGCCTTGTCGCCGCTTCTGATGACATAGGTGATTCTTGTTTCATCCCAGTTCTCCAGCGTCACGCCGGTGATCTTCGGCGATTGTTCCGCCGCGTTGTACGCGAATTCGTCTTTTTCCAGCGTGATGGTTGCGCCCTCGATGGACTTGGGGGCGACGGGGACTTTCACGATGTCGGTTACGGCTGCGTAAATGCCGCCGTAGGATTCGTCCGGGGTGAATGTCCAATCGAAGTACACATCGCCGGTGTTAATGGGTAAGTCGTATTTATTCTTCCACGCGAAGGTGCCCTTGACCTCTTCTTGTGTGGTGGGGTCTTTCATCGTGCCCTTGACGGTGAGCGTGCTGTTTTCCAATGTCTGGCGGTAGGTGATGCCCGTCGCGCTGATTTTGAAGTCATCTGACTGTACGGGCGTGATTTTCTCGCCAATAACGACCTTGATGGTCAGCTCGAACTGCTGATAGTTCGCGGTTACAACCGGGGCGGTTATCGTGCCGATTTGCTTGTTAGCAACTGCGGAGTGCGCGGCCACGATGGGCAGAGTCAGAACGCCCTCGTTTGACACGGACATACCGTTCTTACTGTCGAGGTAGGTTCTATCCGTAAAATTGTAAGTGCACTCTTGATACTGGATTTCGCCGTATTCGCAGCCCTGAGTCAGCTCCGGCAGGCGCGTGGCCAGATTGAGCGTGTAGGTCTTTGCCATGTCGTTGTAAACAAACAGCGTGATCTCAGCCGGGGTCACTGTGGCCTGATTGATCTGAAAGCGGTCATCATTGGTGGTGAAATTGAAGTTGGCCGATCTGGCGTTTGCCGCCTCGCCCTCGAACACGTAGTTGGAATCTGTGAGTGTCAGGGTGAAGGAAATGGCCTCTTTCGTGCCGGCGTTCGGCGAATCCTCATAGATAGAGTCATCCTGCCGCGTGGTAAAGCGGGCGTCCGTGATCGTATAAGCGCTCTCGGGGAGGGAAATCGTGCTACCCGCAGCGTCGAGGAACGCCAGATTCGTCTTGGGAAGCGTAACGCTTGCGCTGCCGTCGTAGGTCTTGGAGACGGAAGCGACGTTGCCGATGCCTTTGATCTTTACCGGGCTGATGGTTACTTCTATGGACTTAGCAGTGGTGTCATTGTAGCCCTCAGCGCCTACAACTTTGTAATAGACCGTGTACGTTCCGGCATCGGTGGCGGTGGGAATGGCAGTACTGAAGCTGCCGCTCGTGCCCAGACGGTACTGCATCTCGCCGTACTCCGCGCCCACGCTGCCCGCCTTGACGAGCACCTGCTCATTGCCGTTGTAGGTCAAGGCGTTTGCCCCAGGCGCGGTGATCGCGTTGGTCGGGATGGCGGCCTTGATGACGGTCAGCTTCTTTTCGGTGCTCTGCACCGAATAGCCGTCCTTGGCGGCGGTGAAGGAAATCGTGTAGCTGCCGACATCGTTGAAGATACGCTCCGCAACGTAGAATTTGGTGGTGCCGGTGCCAACTGTCGTATATTGCACATCACTGCCCGACAGCGTGATGGGCGCTGTTTCGCCCTTCTTCAGGATGGAGAACGTCACCGTCGCGTCCTTTGTATTGCAGTCGGCGCAGAGCTGGACGGTCGTGCCGCGCTCCACCTTGTTGACTTTCACGTTCGTCCCGTTGACCTTAAACGCCAAGTTCTTGCGCGTGATGGGCAGGCTATTGATGATAACGTTATTCAACTGCGAATCATTGACATCATCCGGGGCATACCACTTGTAAGTGCCGTCCGCGTTGAGCACCTTGTATCCAAGTGTTTTGCCATTCAGAATCGTTTTCCACGTCGCACCCTCTGCCAACGTCAATGTGCCGATCACGGCAGGATCACCAGACCCGGCGAGTTCCGCACCATCGAAAGCAACGACCTTATCAATGCTGACCGTGGTCGTGTTTTGCGTATTGCTCAAGGTGGTGGTATTGCTGCCCGCAGCCGCCTTGACCGTCACTGTGCCCTTGATGGAATGGCCGTTCAGGTCAAGTCCCGTGTCCTGCGTGCCGTTGATGGTATAATCGCCGGTCACGTCGGTCAGCAGCTGAAGGGTCGCGCCGCCGTCTCTGTCTGCGTCAAGGGCTGTCTGCAAATCAGCAAATCTCCGCCCCTCGCCATTGTTCAAGGCTGTTTCAGCCACCGCGGGCGCGTTGCAGTAGGGGCAGGCAGTGGCGTTTTTGTCAAAGCCGTTCTTGCCGCCGTGGGCGCAGGACTTTACCACCAGGTCGCAGCTCTTGGAAGCGGCTTCCTCCAGCGTGAGCTGCGTGTCGCCACAGTAGTAAGCAAGCCCCGCTTTCTGGGGAAGCAGATCGCCCAATGTGATGTTGTTATTCAGCCGCAGACCTTTTCTCAAAATCTTTCCGCCGTGCAGCTCGACTTTGCCGCCCCAAACCTCCAGCTGGAGCAGGGTGGTGCTGTCATTCTTCGGATCAAATACCAGTGTACCGCCGTCCCCCACGGTCACTCCCACCGCGCCGTTACCGCCGCTGCTGTCAATGACCGTCAGATTACCGGTGCGAGGCTGACTCGTGGCCGTAAGGCCGCCGACATTCAAGCTGTACCCACTCAAGCTATGTCCGTTCAGATTCAGCGTGAGGGTCTTGCTGGCATATATGCCGCGAGGCAGCGTCCCGTTTGCCAGCAGGGTGATGGTGCTGCCATCTGCGGCCTCGTTAAAGACCTGTCGCAGCGTATCATCGGTGCCGTCTTGAGTGGTGGTCTTCATGTACAGCTTGTTCGATGTAATACCCACGCTATCGGTACACTCCACCCGCACCGCAAACGGCGCGCCGCAGCGAGCACACTTATCGTCGCTGGTATACTCGTCATGGGTACACGCCGCGTGGCAGATGTCGCAGATGCTGTTCGTGAAGCGATCGTGCGGACATACGAAGCCGCAGTCGCAGATGTAGATGTAGGTTTGGAGCGCATCCGGGTCGGGATTCTGCGTATACTTCGGGCTATGCTTGTGTGCCACCACGATAACGTCCTCGGTCAGCTGTTTTACATTTCCGTTGACGAGTTCATCTGGATGATCTTTCTTCGCAAAAGCAAGCCCATCGCCCAGCAAGCCCAGCACATTGCTGTAAGTTTCAGAGCGCTCTACAGAAACGCTGTATGTACCGTTGCTTGTGATAATCGTGCCTTCCTTCAGGCCACCCTCCAACTTGCCCCAGTTTTGGATCAACAAGCCGCCGGTAAGGTTTGCCTTGCCTTTGAATTCCAGCGTACCTCTGTCCTTGCTTTGCTCATTGTTATCTACAAAGACAGCAGGCACCGCCGCTCGTGCAGGCTGGGAAATCGTTGCTTCATCGCCGATAATCAGCTTGCCGCTCTGTATGTTCAAAGATGAAGCGCCCTCATAGGACAGGCTATGCCCATTCATCATGAGTGTAACGGTTTTTTCGACAGGATTTCCCTCTGCATCACAGCAGAAGCTGATCGTGTCATCATCTGTAAGCGTTGTCAGCATCGTCACCGTGCCGCCATTCGCAACGCCTTCAAAGGCTTCCGCCAAATCAATGTAATATTTGCCGATATTATCCTGTGCCACCATCTGCGCACCGCAGACGGTGCAAACACCATTTTCAACCGTTTCATGCGCACAGGTGAAGCCGCAGCCTGTGCACGTGTTATCCTTGAACAGACTTTTGTTGTTTGCGCCCTTATGCGTACACTTGATGACAGCAACATCCTCTGTCAGCTCTCTGGTAGTAGTATCCTTGGCAATTACATCGCCTGTCGGGGCATCTTTGTTGTATACGGCAAAAGCATAGCCTGTCTCCAGCAGATCGAACACCGTGGTGTATTGGCTAGAGTCCTCTACGCTGACGCTGTAAGTCTCGCTTCCACTGTTGGTAAATGTGCCGGCTGTCAGCTTGTTTTTCAGCTGTGCATCGCCGCTCATGGTCAAGCCGCCGTCCAGCAGGGTATTGCCCTGCAGATCCAGCACGCCGCCGGTTGCCTCGATGGCGGCACGCTGCCCAGACTCGGAAGCGACGCTGCCTATAATTTTCGTTACCGTATCTGCCACGGTCAATGTGCCGCCCTTGAGTGCAATTGCGTTGTTGGCACTGGCATACCCCGTGAATTGCGCCAGCGCGCCATCCTTGAGCGTAATCTCTCCGGCTTCCATGGTCAATGGAATGCCGTTACGATATGCCACCCAATTGGACGGATAGGGTATGTCGTCTATAGTTTTGCCGTTACCCAGAATAATGCCTGCCTTGATGCTGTCGCCATCAACGACAACATTCTCGCTAACAATCGTCAGCAGCGTGATATCTGCACCATTTGCCGCCTCGATGGCTCTGGCCAGCGTAGCGTACTGCTGGCCGTTGCACTCCGCCACCAGATATGCACCGCAGGCGCACTTTTTGCCGTAATTATCGGTCTGATTAAAGTCGTGGCTTTCCGCCGCTGCCGTGTAGCCGCACACGCTGCACTTCGTGCTGTGGGTCAGCCCATCGGCGTTGGGGGTGCAGGTCAGGGTGTGACCTTCTGTCTTGGTCGCGCCGCAGGCGCACGTCCCGGTGTGGGTATTTGCATCGGTAGGTGCCCAGCTGTCATACTTGTGGCTCTCCGCAGCTTCGGCCTTGCCGCACAGCTTGCACATCGCCGTGTGCGTGTCGCCGTTATTTGTGTATCCCCAGTCATGCTCAAAGCACTTCTCAAAGGTCGTGCCACCCTCGCCGGTGGTCCGCTTCATTTCTCCGGCGGGTGCAGTTACAGTGCCCAGCACACTGATGGCCGCCGCCGTCAGCTTGCCGGTACCGGCAGACTGCCAGTAAAGGTTCAGCGTGCTGCCTTGCGTAACATTCATAAAGCTGGTGACGGTCAGCGTTGCCCCATCGCACAAAATCAGGTTGACCTCGCCGGAAATATTGAGCAAGGAGATCGTGAGATTCTCTTTTACTACATACCAGCCCGGTGTCGAGATGTCATCGGTACGCTCCGTGATCTCCGTGCAGTTGGCCTGCGTGGTCAGCTTCCCATCCTTGTCGATGTACGCATACTCGTTCGCAGGGCGCGGCGCCACTGTGGCGTTGCCCGCAACACCCTTGCCGTCCTCGCTGTATGCACATTCCGTGCCGTTATACTCATAGCGGTAACCGCTTGCCAGCAGGCTCGACGCATCTCCCTTGATCGTCGGTTCCCCCTCCGCCTCGGTGTCAGCTACCCAAATGCTGTAAGCATTTGACTGCGTGGTGAATGTGCCGCCGGAAAGCTCGATCTTCTTCGCCTTCTCATAGACAATAAGCGCTTCGCCGCTGGTGGCGCAGATATTGCCGCCGGTGACGGTCAGCTCATTGCCGTAGGTATCATTATTGTACCCTTCTATTCCGAAATGTTCTTTGTATAAGCCTTCTTCCTCTTTGGTAATATAACCCGCCACCGCCACGCCGCGCATACCGCGCAGCGTGCCGCCGTTGATGACAGCCTTACCGCCGCCACTCAGCTGTACGGCGCAGTTGGGCGTCATGTGAGAGTCATTGTCAAGATCTACAGAAGAAGTGTTCTCAATGGTGCCGCCATTCACGGTCAGTATGGTGTTAAGGGGCGCTATGACCGCCGGGCCGCCGTTGGGCTGCACGATCTTGCCGTTTCCATCAGCACTGCTGTCCTGAACGGTCAGGCGGACAGGCGTCTTGAGAGCCGCCAAAAAGTCGTCTTTTGTTGTCACTCCCGGAGGCGACAGCCAGAACACGGCATTTCGCGCAAAAAAGCCGCTGTCATCGCGCGTGCTTTTGCTGAGGGCCTTGCCGTTCAGGTCCAGCGTGATGTTGCCCTTCTTCAGCGCTATGCCGGAGTAGTCGTCATGGCTGATGGTTACATCCGCCAGCAGCTTCACCGTGGCGCTGCCAGCCTGCTGTGCCGCCGCAAACGCCGCGTCAATGTCGGTGTACGGCGTGGTGCTGCCGTTGATGGTGACCTCCGCCACTGCGTTTTCCACGGTGCTGTCCCCGCCGTTCTGAGCGGCAATGCCATTTTCCGCCGCCTGTTCCAATATGGTGGACGGTTCCGCAGCCGGAGCTTCCTGCTGCTCCTCCTGCTGCTCCTGCTGCACGGTGGCGCCGATCTCCGGCGTGTCCTCCTCCGCCCACGCGGGCGCGGGGAATAGCGTCAGGCACAGCGCCAGCGTCATGAGCATACTCAATACTCGTTTTTTCATGTACTTCCTCCTTGAGAAATAGTCTTGCTTTTATGTGGAAATCCAGCTTCTGCCGGATGCTGTTTTTACAGGTCCTCGGGGACTAAATGCAGCTTCTTCGCGGCTGTCCTGGCCTCCGTCCGGCGCTTCACGTCCAGCTTGTCGAGGATGTGGCTGACGTGGGTTTTCACCGTGGGCAGCTTCACGTCCATGATCTGCGCGATCTCGGCATTGGACTTGTCCGCGCAGAGAAGATGCAGAATTTGCAGCTCCGTGGGCGTCAGCTCCTCGCCGGGGGCAAGGCGCGGCGCGAGGAAATGCGGGTAGAACGCAGCTTGCATCCGCACCGCCGCCATTAACTGCTTATACCACTTTTTGTCGCCATCCCAGTCCAGTGCCTCCAGCAGCGGCAACACTGCCGTGCCGTATACGCTGACGGTGCGGATAAAGCTGTACTCCGCCGCCGCGTCCAGCGCCGCTGTCAATCGCTTGCGCCACCGTTTGTCGTGCTTGCGGTGCAGGGTGATGGCCGTCAGGACATTCAGGTGAATGCCGTCGATGATGCGGGCGCAGTTTTGAATGTACGGCTCCATGGGTGAGAGCGTCAGCAAAGCGGCGTCCGGGCGGTTCTGCATAATTTCCACCATTGCCTGCGTCAGATACCGGTAGCGCCGCATGACGTTCAGGTGCGTAGGTTCGCGCGGGGCTTTTTCCCGATACCACACGTCCACCGCGTCAAGGTTGCCGGTGTGCATATCAATACGGCAGAGCATGGCGTCCATATTGGGCAGAAAGCGTGTCAAACCGCGCTCGGCAAAGCATTCCCGAAGTACCTCGATGGTGCGCCGCGCGTCCATCGCCTGCCCATTTGCCAGCTGGCTGCGGGCGAGCAACCCGCTGACAGCGAACTCCATGTCCGGCGTACCCCGGTTGCGGACCTCGTTCAGCTGCGGGAGAAGGGACAGCATCCGCCCGGTGACGTCCTCGCCCTTTTCAAATTTGCTCTCGGCAATGGCGCAGTCGGCAAGACCCACGCCGTCCCGCCCCAGTACCGCCTCCACGGGGAGACGGAGGGTTTTGTAGAGCAGGTCATCCTTTTTGCTCCATTCGGAAAAGTCCTTGCCGCCGTTCATGATGCTCGGCAGCGCGCTCGTGACGGAAAAGGACGGCAGCGCCACCTCTTTGTTCGTCAGCAGCCGGAACACGGCGGGGATGGTTTCCGTCAGACCGTTCACGCCCCGCTGGGGCAGGGAAATGTCCAGCCATGCAAGGCGACCGCGCGCCTGCTTTCCGGCAGCGTCCTGCCTGCCGCAGTGTTCGGCAAACTTTTTCAGTTCGCCATACCAGCGCTCCGAGCCTTCGTAATCCATGGCCAACGCACAGAGCATACTTATGCCCTGCATGAGAGAGGGTGAGGCGAGAATTTCCGTCTCCGGCAGTCCGCGGTAGTATTTTTCCATCTCGGCATAGTGACCCATACCGGGGTGCAGATCGGCGTTGCGCACCAGCAGTTCGGCCACCCTGGTGTGGTCGCCGCCCTGCGTGTAGCATTCCAGCGCGTGGGCATAGTCCTCTTTCAGCTCGTAGTAAAGCCCGCCCCGGCTGAACAGCGCTTTACGCTTTTCCTCCGTGTATTCCCGATCCATCTCCCAAAGGAGAAAGGCGCGGAAACCGGCCCAGAAGTGGAATCGCTCCCGGCTGTCGTAACGCAGCATGGTGGTGTGCCGCAGGAGCCAGTCCATCCGTTCGCCGGCACGGGGATCGCCGCTGACCATCCGCACCATTTCCATGTCAAAGTCCTCAAACGGCGATAGCTCCAGCAAAAGCCGCCGCACAGGAAGGTCAAAGCGGTTGTACACAGCTGCCTCAAAGTAGGCGAACACTTCCCGGTAGGCGCGCGCCGTCAACTCCGGGCTAAAAGGCTTGCCGTCGGACATCTGCCGCGCCGTAATTGCCACACCCAGCGGATAGCCGAAAGATTCTTTCAGGATGCCGTTGATTTCGCTTTCCGTCACGGCCACTTTACAGGAGGCAAAAAAGTTGCGTATGTCCTCATGGTCAAAAAGCAGGTCGTCCGGCTCCAAGGTGGTCATCAGACCCGTGTACTGGAATGCCGTCAGGTACGCCGGCGGCACCCCGCGGGAGAGGAACACAAACCGCCGTGCCGGGTTGGCACGGATCAGTTCACAGAGTATCTGCGAGGTTTCCTGCTCCTGCAAAAGCTGAAAGTCGTCGATCAGCAAAATATCCCATTCGTCCGGCAACGCCTGCAGCGAAAAATCCGGTGCATCGGCACGCAGGCAAAGTGTGCGCCATTTGCGCAGCAAGGCGTTTGCCACAACCGTTTTGCCAAAGCCGCAGGGCGCGCTGAAAAAAAGGATGCGCCCGCTTTGCATAACATGGTCAAATTTTTGCTGCACAGATGGCTTTATGAGAATATTTCCGTTCAATTTTATCTCCTTTTCGATGAAGGATGAGGGAAATGCTATACGATAACAGTTAAATTATACCACCCGAAGGAGAAAAGTAAATCGTCCCAAAGTATGAGATTCCGCCGTTTTGAAGAAACCCAAACGGCACCTTTCTTTTCGGTTCTTCGATATATTTCCTCGAAAAGCACTTGACAATTCAAACGGTTCACTTCATTATTTATATAATCATTGTGGTGCTGTCAGCGGACAGCAAAGAGCAAAGGAGACAAGATGAAAAAGCAAATCGTAAGCACCCTTATGATGGCTGTTTTCACGCTTGTGTTTCTGCTGTCTGCGGGAATGTTGCTGGCATATTATGGGGAAGGTGCGCGGCAGCAGCAGGCATTTCGTGCGCTTGAAAGGATAACAGAGCAGGCAAATAACCATGGCGGAGAAAACTCCAAGACCGCAGCCGTACAAACAGAGCAGTCCGCAAAGGAAAAAGCGGCGCAGGAATATAACGCCCTGAAGGAAAAGAACCCGGACTTTTGGGGATGGATAAAAATTGACGACACGGCGTTGAGCTATCCTGTCATGCACACGCCTGAGGAACTGGAGTATTATCTTCGCAGAGATTTTGAGGGGGCTTATTCACTGCGTGGCGTACCGTTTTTGGACGCCAGATGTTACGACGGCTGCGGCAACTACATCATCTATGGCCATTATATGAAGGATGGAACCATGTTCGGCTCGCTGCAAGCCTATGCAAAGCCTGCCTACTGCGAGGCACACCCCACCATCACGCTGAATACTGCAACCGGATGTGCGGATTACACGGTAATGGCGGCATTTTATTCACAGGTTTACAGCCAAGAGGATAGCAAGGTGTTTCGGTATTACCAGTACGCCGACCTGTCGAACGAGGCGGACTTTGCCGCCTATGTGGAGCAGGTGCAAAAAGCGGCGCTGTATGACACCGGCGTAAATGCGCAGTATGGGGAACAGCTGCTTACACTTTCCACCTGCAGTTACCACACGGACGAGGGAAGATTTGTCGTTGTGGCAAAGAAACAGGAATGATTTTGTGCAATGGTGGCTTTCTACTTGCCTTGGCGCTTTATGCTCAAGGCTTTTGGGGCGAAAGCATTTAACACACCAAACTCAGCGGATCAACCCGAACCCCGCCCTGCATTACCTCAAAATGCAGGTGGTTGCCGGTGCTGTCGCCTGTGCTGCCCACATACCCAATCACCTGCCCTGCCGTTACCGCTTCCCCTGCGGTAACGGCAGTTTGCGTCATGTGGGCGTACCGCGTGGAAAGCCCGGCACCATTGTCCAGCAGCACCTGATTGCCGTAGCTGTCGTTCCAGCCGCTGACCAGCACCGTGCCGCTGTGGGCAGCCAAGATGGGGGTACCTTCCGGTGCGGGAATATCCGTGCCGCGATGCCCGGTATTGCCGAAGGCGTCCACTTCCCCGAAGTGGCAGGATATATAGGTGTGACCCGGCAACGGCCAGCACAATTCACCGTCCGCAACGGCAATCCCGCCGCACAGGGCAAGCAGGCTGGGGCGCATTTCCTCGGATAGCAGCTGGTGCAAAATGTCCCGCTGGTCCTGCGTAAAGCGGTACAGATTTGCCAGCGCGTCCACCGATTTGCTGCTGACCGTGATATGCAGAATGTACTCCGTGACCGGTTCCGGGTCAGGTTCGTCCTCGGTCGGTTCCGGTGTGACGGTCACCTCCTCCACCTCTGCGCGGATTTCGTGCATCGTCCAAAAGGTGTCCTGAATCAACCGCTTCTTGCCTTCGTCTATGACGACCACATCGCCGTTGTTGTTCAGGTTGTTCTGCACGGCAAAGACGGCCAGCACTTCGGGCCAGTAGCTCGCCCAAGTGTGACCGTCCTCGTAGTCGTATTCAAACGTGGTTTCGCTGCACTCCGGATGCGCCGCCACAATGTCGTTGATGGCTGCGCCAAAGTCGGCATTGGTTTCGGCAACGATTTCGGCAATGCGGATGCTGTTCGGGTCGCCGGATTCATCGGCAAACAAAATGCCCATCGGTGAGCCGATCACCGCCGCAGCCGCGCCTATGATCATCGCCAGCAACAACACCACGCCGCCTGCGCCAAGCAGCGCCAGCAGAGAACCGGCTGCACGCCGTATCGTGCGCGTCAGTATCGCTTTCAGCCGAAGCCAAGCAGCTTGCAGCACCGTGCGTACTCTGCCATGCGCGGCTTGTCTAATGCCTCCACCGGAAAAAGCAGGAACAGTATCGGGCAGTCTGACGCCGCTGCCAAGCACCGTGCCGCCCGCCTGCTTTTGCAGATGGCGGCGCACCGTTTCGCGCGTGAGGTGTTGGCGTTTCAGCGCCTGCATTTTGTCATGGTAGGAATCGGGTGTTTTGATCTCCTGCTTATCCAGCGCCTTTTGCCGAAAGCGCTGGCGCTTGAATGATTCTCGACGGTCGGCACTCTGCGCCAAGGGGGGTATTTTCTGTTTCAGCGGGCTGTGCGGCGTGTGTGGTTGGCATACGCTGGCGCTTTTCCTGCAAAATCCGGAACTGACGGTAGCTGATTTGTCCTGTGTCCAGCACCTTGCTTTGCAGGTTCTCTGCCGCGTGTGCGGCTTTTTCGGAAACAACCGTCTGGGCGTATTCTTCCGGCGTCTGCTGCTCGGTATCTGCTGCCGATTCTGCCTGCCGCGCCGTCTGCTTTCGCTTGGCTTCAGCTTTTTGCAATGCCGCACGTATCAGCCTCTTGCGCTTGTACTCCATACTCAGCGCTCCCCACGATTGGCGGTGCTGCGCTCCTGCATCAGGCGTTTATACTGGTCAGGGGTGCATTTCATCGGCATAATGCCAATGGGGGTCTGCAAGAACAGCTCCGGGTCACGAAACAGCTTTTTGTAGTAGCGGAACTGTTTGTCAGTCAGGCTGCAAAATTCCTCACCGGAAAAACCGCAGATAAAGAAATTGCCCGCGATTACATCGTAGTCCTCAATGCAACGGTTCAGCGGCAGACCGTCCACCTTGCCCGAATCGTTGCAGACAAGCGCTACATTGTCCTTTGACCACGGATATACGGCCTGAATATCCCCGCCGACAAGCCGCTGAAGGGGGTGCAACTCATTTGCAACGAACCGTTCCTCCGGATATTTGCCCGGCTGAACATACAGAATACGGATTTTGTTTTCGTTAGACATTGCAATAACTCCTTTTTTGACAATAAAAATACCGCTGTATCGGGTGAT
>OGFJ01001132.1_pt1 | contig 18955 bp, 20 predicted proteins | sample 1570861 | NCBI WGS metagenome assembly OGFJ01 (sample SAMEA2582060, study PRJEB24529) | metagenome | biome: Human gut stool | place: China | collected 2011
TCTTCTTTTATTCCGCATTAACATTAGTGCCAGTATCGTTGCCATTGGCAGTGCTTTTCTTTGTATTATCTTTATATTCTATTTCTAAACCTTTTTTATTTCCTTTTTTTGGTAAACTTCGAGAATAATATCCTGAATAATCTTTTGCATTTTGATCATTAAACTCTAAAAACACTCCTTTTGCATAATAAAATACATAGCCTTCAAATTCTGGAGATACATATCGAAAACCCTCTAATTGTCCATCTTTTAAAAAACGTACTGCTACAAATTCTTGACAAGCTTTTTTATTGTCATCTTTTGATAAAAATATGTGATATTCAAAATAATCACCTAAACTACTTCTGCCTCCTATCAATCGATGATCTCCCATATATTTTTTAACATCTTCTTCTGTAAAATTGCTATTCAAATCCATAAACATTTTTTGATAAGGGCTATATTTTATGATTGTTTTAGTATCATCTAATAAAATATCCTTATTAGATTTTACACTACATCCACCTAATATTACTCCCATAACAAACAGTAATAAAATCATTTTTGCTTTCATTTTATTTCACCCTTCCTTGTTAAAACCACTCAAACATTTAATTATTAATTAAATACGTACGATATTTTAAATATAAAACCATATTAATGATCAAACCAACGCACATAAAAGTTATGGCACTTGAATAATGAAACATTGTCATAATTGAAAAATGATACATAACCAAATCAATTACAAGTAATCCAAATAAAAGAAAAGTATTTCTTTTAAGATCAATACATTCTTTAGAAACAACCTTTTTAATCATCATAAAAAAATAAACAAATATTATAAAATAAAACAAATAATGTATGACAACTGATAAATTATAAAGCAAGCCTACTTCCCCATAAATGGGATTTCCATCCGTTCCTATTGTAATCCAATGGGTAGAAATGTAATTATCAAAGTATTTAAACGCTAATAAACCTATTATTTCAAAAACATAGCTTAAATAAATAAGACAAACATCATATTGTTTCTTCATTTTCTTTTCCTCCATCCATAATATTATGAATCAAGGAAGCGCTTTCCTTACTTTCATTATACGTCTTTCTACCATTTTGTCAATTATACTTTTATTATAATAGTATCTTGTTTATAATAATTCGTGTGTTATAATCAATTTGGGTGATAAAAGATGGCAAAATCTAACAGTTTCTTTAATATTGATATGCTTGTTTTAAGTTTGTTGAAAGTAAAGGATTGTTACGGATATGAATTAGTAAAATTAATTAAAGAAATTTCCAATGGCTCATTAGATATTAAAGAAGGTACTCTTTATCCTGTTGTACATAATTTATTAAAAAAAGAATATATTTCAAGTCGAGATGAAATCGTTAATAAAAAAATCAGAGTTTATTATCATATTGAGCCAATTGGAAAAGAATATTTAGAACAAACAATTATTGAATTTAGAAAGAATATGCAAGGTGTATTTGAAATCATTGCATATGGTGAAGGCAAAAAAGATGAATAACGATATTAAAAAATATATAAAATACGTTAAAAAAATTATTTCAATCCATTCAAAAGATAAAAAAGAATTTATACAGTTATTAACACAAAAAATCATTGAATTTTCTAATGAACATGACTCCTGTAGTTATCAAGATATCGTAGATGAATTTGGGAGTCCTAATGAAGTTGCTGGTTCTTATATTGAAACTTTAGATAGTGACGAAATTATAAAGAAACTTAATAAAAAGAAAATTATAAATATTTTTATTTCTGTCATAATTATTTTATGCATAAGTGTTTGGGGATTTGAAAGATATCGAATCAATCAATTGATTGATGAAGCAAAACATACAAAGATGAAAACATATACAGCTGAAGAATATAAAGAAAAAATAGCAAAAGAAAAACAAGAAAAATAAGTATTTAAATTAGGAGTAAAAAATGAATAAAGAAATCAAAAAATATATAAAATATGTTAAAAAAATTATTCCTTTTTATTCTAAAGATAAAAAAGAATTTCTAAAATTACTAACACAAAAAATCATTGAATTTTCAAATACTCATCCTAATTGTACTTATCAAAATATCATAGATGAATTTGGGAGTCCTAATGAAGTTGCTGGATCATATATTGAAAGTTTAGAAAACGATGACATAATAAAGCAACTTAATAAAAAATATATTTTTAAAACATTAGTAACCATTATTATATTTATATCTATTGGTATTTGGTGTTTAGAAATTTATCATTTCAACAAACTCTACCAAGATGCAAGAGACAGTATTCATGGATATTGGGTAGAAGAAATCACTGAAGATAGTCGTACTGAAAATGAATAAGGCTCCTTTCGGAGCCTTATTTTTTTATTCAACATTCTTCAACGCTTCATCCATTGGGATTTTCTTGATTTTTCTCATTTGAATCATCATGACAAACAAATAAGAAATAACTGTCATAATAAACATCTTGATATAAACACTACCTTCTACATAGAAAGGAAGCCATCCTGCATATTTTTCAAAAACAATTTTGAAAGCATAAGATAGGATCCATGTTGTTATTCCAAAAGAAAGTAACGTTGAAATCATAATAACAATCGTTGTGGCATGAACATACATTTTTTGTATTTCTTTTGATGTATAACCAAGAATTTTAACCATGGAGATCGATACTTTATTATTTTCAATAATCATCTTTGTAAGAAGATAAATAAGCATAACAAACATCACAATTGCAAATCCTTCAACTAAATAAAACATTTCTCCCATTGAAACATTTAATTGTCTTGATACTTTTGTTAAATCATCTTGAGTAATGGTTGAGGCGATATAGTCATCTTTTAAATCTGTTATTTTTCTATTTGAAAAATAACCATTGAAGTATCCATCTTGACAGTTGAAAACTTCATTAAAATAAGATTTAGACATATAAAGTGCCATACTACCAGGTGCATCATAAATGCCTTTAATTTCAAAAGTATAACGTAAATCTTTATAGCTTTCTTTTAAAGAAATACGATCGCCTTTTTTTAAATTATATTTATCAGCAACATCTTTTGAAATATAAACACCTTTTTTGGGTAATGATTTTATATGAATATATTGACTATTATTTTGTAAACCATAGAGGCTAATATCTTCTTCTATTGTACTTTCTGGAAGTGTTTTTAATGAATAAAGTGAAAAAGCTTCTGCCCCTTTGGTTTTAGTTTTATAGTTATCATACATTTCATCATATTGATTATCAATCAAACTTAAGAAACTATCTCTAAATTCTTGAGGAATCGTTTGGAAAGCTTGTTCAATGGCTGTGGTATCAACTGATTCTGGTGTATTTAAAATATATTGATATTTAGCAGTCATATTATTAACAACAATATCTTGATAATGATCGAGAACAGGATGCATATCCATTCCAAACATTAATAAGATAATTGCAAATAAAACACCGACAAATAATGTAACATACCCTGATAAGTTATTTAAAATAACACTTAATCTAAATTGAGAAAAGAAACCTAAACGATGTAAGACGAGTGTTTTCTTATTCTTTTTAGCTTTTTTAATATCTCTTTTCATAAATTTAAGAGGTGATAATTTTAAAGATTTCATTAAAATACCATAGTTAATTAAAACCATCATAATAAATGGAATGATCGTTGTCTTAATAAACGCATCTCCAGACCAAATAGTAACATAAGTTGGTAAACTATAACTTCCATAATACATACCGGCCATGACATCTTTAAAATATGTATAACCTAAAATATTTCCGACAATACAAGCCACTAAAGAAACAAGAATAGGTAATGTCATGTATTGAACTAACATTTCTTTTTTTGTATATCCCATAGCGCGAAGAGTTCCAATCATTGGTGCTTCGCTTTCAATGGTATTTTTAGTAGTGATTGCAAAGACAAAAGCAAGGATTCCAATAATGATATAAAGTAAAACTGTCATCATTGCTTCATCTCCACCCATATCATCACCTGTAAAATGGATGGCTTGGTTGGCGTATTGAGGAATATAATCATCAATTCCTGAAACGTTTTTAACAAGTACGTTTAAAAAATCATTGCTGGCATTAACTTCATTATCAACCTTTTCATTATATGTCCACGCATAGTTATAGTAGATTTTAGCATCTTTAAAGCTTTCAAACCCTTCATCAGAAACAATACCTACACCAAATTTAATAGCATCAAACATTAAATCACTGTTTTTTGAAAAGAGAGCACTATAATCTGATAAAGCCACAAATCCAGTAATTTTTAATTTCTTTTTACCAACTTTGATCGTTTGACCTACTTGATAATTGTTATTATCGGCATACATACGGTCAATTGCTATTTCATTTTTATTTTTTGGAAGTTTTCCATCCATAATACATACTTGATTGACTTTGTTTCTTGGTTTAAAGAGACGAATTGTACTTGATGATCCTACTTCTTCTTCAATGTAATTAAGATTATAGATTGTAACATTTTCTTTTTCTAAAGTCTTTTTATTTTCTTTTGAAAGAGAATCATTTAAACGAAAATGTCCATCTTCAATATTGTATTTATCAAAACTGTCATTATAAGCTTTGATCATTGAGCCATCAGCTACTAAAAATCCTGAAATAAGACCAATAGATCCTGCCATAAACAAAAATATAATTAAATATTTCGCAATTTCATCTTTTAAAATATATGGTAATCTTTTAAATAATGGATTCTTCATTTTACCAATTCAAATCCTTTGCTGGAATTTTATGCGTATTTTTAATATTTTCACGAATACGTCCATCATGCAAATAAATCACACGATCAGCCATGTCTTTAATCGCATCATTATGCGTTACAATAATAATTGTATTACCATATTTTTTATTAACATCTTCAATCAATTGTAAAATATCTTTTGATGTATGATAATCTAAAGCTCCTGTTGGTTCATCACAAAGTAATAAATCTGGATTTTTGATGATTGCACGTCCTATTGATGTTCTTTGTTGTTGACCACCTGATAATTGATTTGGTTGTTTATAACGATGTTCTTTTAACCCTAGTGTTTGTAAGAGTTCTTCTTTATTTAATGGGTTTTTACTTAAATATTTTCCTACATCAATATTTTGTTCAACATTTAAATGTGAAATCAAATTATACATTTGAAAAACATATCCCAAATGATTACGACGATAATTAGTTAAATCTTTTTCTTTTAAAGTTGAAATTGTTTTACCTTGAATCGTAATTGTTCCACTATCTGGTTGATCAATTCCTCCAATAATATTTAAAAGTGTTGATTTTCCAGAACCTGAAGGCCCAAGTAAAACACAAATCTCACCTTTTTCAATTTCAAAATCAATACCTTTTAAAACTTCTGTCTTATATTCATCTTCACCAAAGCTTTTTTTAAGATCCTTGATTGATAAAAACATAATATCCCCTCCCACAGTTAGCCTTACCTAACCACATATAGAATACTATCACTTTCCTCTTTTTTCAAGTATCTCAAAGAAAAAAAACGGATTTCTCCGTTTTTATAACTCAATATGTTTCATAATAGCTTTAGCAATACCATCATTATTATTTGTATCTGTAATTTCATTAGCTACTGCTTTTAATTCATCTGAAGCATTTCCCATAGCCACACCTAAGCCAACATATTCCACCATTGATTTATCATTTTGAGCATCCCCAAAAGCCATCATTTCTTCTTTTTTATAACCCATAGGAATTAAAACACTATCTAAAGCTTTGGCTTTATCAACACCTTTTGCAGTATATTCAAAATAGAAATCAGATGTAAACATACAATTTAGACGATCTTTGAAGGGTTCCATCATTTCCTTATAATGTGCTTGTAAATAGTCTGGATCACCAAATGTAAGAATTTTATTGATTTCAAAATCAACAAAGGCTGCTAAATCTCTTTTTTCACATAAGATGTAGTTATTTCCTCTTGATTCATATTGCATCACATTAAATGATTTTCCTTTATATGTAATTGTATTATCAAAAACATCATTAACATACATATATTCATCTTTATCAAACATTGGTCTTGCTTTAAAATTCTTTAAATGTTCTAAGACAGCTTTACTATCTTCTACTGAAATTGCATGATTATAAAGTGTTTCATGACTTTGACAATCAACTACTTTTGAACCATTGAAACATACAAATAAACCATGATGATTTTCCATATCTAATTCTTCAGCAAGTTTTAATAATCCACTTGTTGGTCTTCCTGAAGCTAAAACCAAACGTACCCCTTTATCTTGTGCTTTTAAAAGGGTTTCTTTAGTAAGAGGAGTAATGACTTTTTCATCATTGACTAAAGTCCCATCAATATCCATAATTATTACTTTAATTGTCATAATCTATCTCCTTTTCTATTAGTATAATAAAGCATTTTTACAACTTCAACATACTTTCATAAAAAGAAAAAGAAACAGAAAATATCTGTTTCTAATGTAATAATGAACGTGTTGAACCTGAAGCAATTAAGAATGTACTTCCATTATGAAGCATGGCGAGCATTTGTGGTGTAAGTAAACCTAATGCTCCTAAAACAATAAAGGATGTATTTAAACCAACAATCAAACGATATTGACTATGAATACGTTTAAATAAGCCTTCTGAAATCATTCTTAGAGCAACAATGTCATTTAATGAATTTGATACAAGTGTAATATCTGCAAGTTCACGCGCAATATCTGAGCTATCTTGAAGTGAAATCGAAACATCTGCCATGGATAAGGCTGGTGTATCATTAATACCATCTCCTACCATCACAACGGTATTTCCTTCTTTTTTTAAACTTTCAATATAACTTGCTTTATCTTCTGGTAAAACTCCTGCTCTAAAATCATCTAAATTTAATTGTTTCGCAATTGCTTTTGCACAGTTAGGACTATCCCCTGTAAGCATAATGACTTTATCAAAACCAATATCACGAAGTTCTTGAACAACTTCTTTAGCTTCTGGTTTTAAAGGATCATAAATACTAATAATACCTGCAAGCTTTTTAGCAATGGCTAGATAAATAAGTGAACTTGAACCTTTACTTTCAAGTGAAGAAATCAAATCTTTAATTTCTTGTGTCATTTCTACACCTTCATCTTCAAAGACAAAATGACTGCTTCCAATAATAACATCTTCACCATTTAAGCTTGTCGAAATACCATGAGCAATCACATATTTTACTTCCGCATGTTCTTCACGATGTTTTAAGTTTTCAACTTCTGCCTGATGAACGATGGCATTAGCCACACTATGTGGGAAATGTTCTTCTAAACAAGCCGCAATTTTTAAAACTTCTTCTCTTGTATAATCTTGTAAAGGAACCACATCTAAGACAACTGGTTTTGCATGTGTCAATGTTCCAGTTTTATCAAAAACAATGACATTAGCATCTTTCATGCTTTCTAGATGTTTTCCACCTTTAACTAAAACATTATGCATTGAAGCTTCTTGCATTGCTGAAATCACTGAAATTGATGTTGATAGACGAATCGCACAAGAATAATCCACTAATAAAAGAGAAGTGGCTCTTGTAAGATTTCTTGTCAATGCCCAAACCCCAAAGAATCCTAAAAAACTATAAGGTACAATGGCATCCGCCATATGTTCTGCTCTTGATTGAATAGATGCTTTTAATGATTCATTCGTATCAATCATATCAATGATTTTAGCAATACGACTTTCATCTTGTAAGTTTCTAACTTTAACAAAAATCTTTCCTTCTTCAATTAACGTTCCTGCATAAACCGTATCATTTAATGTCACACGTTTGCTTAACGGTTCACCTGTAAAGCTTGATTCATTGACCATCGCTTCACCATCAACGATTTCTCCATCAATAGGAACCATACTTCCTGTTTGAACAATAACAACTTGCCCTTGTTTTAAATCAGACATCGCAATTTCTTGTTCTTGCCCATCTTCATAAATCCAAACTTTATCAAACTTACTCATCAAACTATCACCTAATTGTAAAGTAACTTTTTGACGTGTATAGTCTTCTAATAATTCAGATATTTTAAGCATCAACATAATATTGCTTGCTGTATTGAACTCTTTACGCAATAAAGAAACACCAATACTTGTTGCATCTAAAACTGGAACATCAATACGTTTATTTCCAAGTGAAGCAATCCCCGCTTTAAAATAAGCAAGTGCTTTATAGATGGCAATTCCTTTACCAACAACATTTGGTAAAAAGAGCTTAACAGCATATCTTCTAGCAAAAATTTTAATTAATTCATGCTTAAAGCTTTGATCAAGTACTTGTAAATTTTGAGAACAATTCTCAGGGATTTCTCTGTTTTGTAAATCACTTAAATCATAATTATTTAAATAATCAAATACTTCATTTTTATAATTTTCATCAAAAACCAATAAAAGACTTCCATTTTTATAATGAGCTTCTACATATCTTACATACTCAAGATTTAAAAAATCGCTTTTTAAAATAGTTGCTTGTCCACTTGTAAAAGCATATTGTCCAAAACGAACACGTAATCTTCCATCAATTTCATGAACTATTTTAAAATTACTCATCATTATTGTGCCTTACTTTTTTCTACAGCTTCAGCATAGACGTCTTGAGCATCTTCTTTAATAGAAGTAACAGTTGCTTCTACGTTATCTTTTACTTGCATTCCACTAGCTAATCCTTTAACAGCTAATTCTCTTGCTTTATTACTTTTAGCGAACTTTGAAGTTACAACAGCAGTTACTGCTCCTCCTACAAATGTCCATAATTCTTTACTTTTGAAAAATTCTTTCATCTTAAAATCCTCCTATCATTTGTCATTATACGACATTTTCTTAAAAAATAAATATTTTTTATCTCATCTTTAATTTTTTATTATACCTTGTTCTATTTCAATAATTTCATCACATAAAGCAAGAGATGACTTTCGATGACTAACAATAATAATCAATTTTTCACCTTTAATTCGTTTTAAACTTTCTAATAATGCGGCTTCATTTAAACTATCAATACGACTTGTCGGTTCATCTAATAAAAGAATCGGTGTATCTTTCAAAAATGCTCTAGCAAGTCCTATTCTTTGTTTTTGTCCCCCAGAAATATTATCATCAAAAACGGTTTGATAACCTTGTGGTAAAGACATGATAAATTCATGAATATGGGCTTTTTGACAAGCCTTTTCAACTTCTTCTTGACTATATTTAGGATTTAATAAAGTAATATTATTAAAAATTGTATCTTTGAATAAAAATGTTTCTTGATCAACATAACTAATAAAATCTTTTAAAGTTTGACTGTTAATTTCTTCAATAGAGACCCCATTATATAAAATCTCACCATTTCCTTGATAAATGCACATTATTAATTTTAATAATGTAGATTTTCCACAACCACTTTCTCCTATCAAGCCATAGGTTTTACCAAATTCAAAAGTGTAATTGATATTTTGTAAAACCTGTTTATTACTGTTTGGATAATTAAATGATAAATTTTTAATTTCAATTGGTAATTGAATTGTTTCATTTTGATTTATAATCTCTTCTAATATAGGTTTTTCATCTAATAAGCTTAAAATACGCTTGGCACAAGGAAATACTTGATTGAGATTGTTGGCTAGATTTGCTAGGGCAATCGTTGGTCCAAAAGAAGATGATAGAGCCATCATTGGAATCAACAATTCTTTAGAAACATGATTCTTGATCAATAAAATAGAAATAACAATCGATAAAATAATCAGCCCATCTGAAAGTATTTGTTGAAAACTTTGATATTTGATTAATTTTTGATGTGTTTGTGTTAAATTATTTTGATGCTCCATCATCTGTTCAAAGCGTGTTTCTTGTTGACTAAATTGTAAAATTTCTCTTTTACCTAAAACTGTCTCTAAAACAAAAGTATTAAAATTTGCAAGTAAAAAACGATAATTACTTCCCTCTTTTTGACTCACTTTATAAGTAATATATGGAATCAATATACCCATGATACCATAACAAACAAAAGCAAGTATCCCAAAAACAAAATGATAAGAACCTATAAAACAAATCATAATTATACTATAAATAAAGGCAATCATCACCGGCGAAATAGTATGAGCAAAGAAAACTTCTAAGAGTTCAACATCACTTGTCAACATTGCAATAATATTTCCTTTATCTTCATTTTCTAATTTAGCTGGTGCCAATTCTCTTAATTTTTCAAAGACTAAATGACGAATATGAGCCAATACTTTAAAGGCAATATAATGATTACATGCTTGTTCTATGTATCGTAAGATTCCTCTTGAAAATGCACAAAGAATAATTAATTTAACAGCAAGTGAAAAGGAAATTACTTTACAAAAAGCAAGAATGATAAAAACGGTAATAAAGGTTGCTGTTAAATGCCCTAACACACCTAAAATAATTGCCAATAACATAATCATTAAAAAAGGACGTACTAATTTTAATAAAGAAATAATTAATTTTATCTTATCTTTCATTTTCAATAATCCTTTCTAAATTCTTTTGATTTTCCACAAGCTCTCTAAATAAATTAGCTTGATTGAATAATTCATCATAACTTCCTTGTTGAATCAATCTCCCCTCTTTCATCACAAAAGTAAGTTGACTTTCTTTACAATGAGCCATGCGATGTGTAATAAAAATAACAATTTTATCTTTAGCTAAACGTTTCATAATTTTTAAAATAATCTCTTCACTTTCACGATCAACATTATTCGTTGCTTCATCAAAAATATAAACATCACTTTCACGCAATAACGCTCTTGCAAGAGCTAATCTTTGTCTTTGTCCACCTGATAGATTTTTAGCTCCTTCATTAAGTTGAAACCTTAATCCTCCTTGATTTTCAAAGACCTCAAATAGTTTTACTTCTTTTAAAACAGCCATCATTTTTTCTTCATCAATACTTCCTGACATTGCAAGATGATCAAAGACTGTCCCTTTTAAAATATATGTTTCGTCTTTGATCAACGTTATTTTTTGATAAAGTGTCATCGTTTCTGATATTGTTTCTTGATTATAAAAAATTTTACCTTTTTGAAGTGGATATAAATTCATTAGCAGTGAAGCAATTGTACTTTTCCCCGAACCTGATTCTCCTACAATCGTTAAAAATGTTCCTTTGGATAAAGAAAATGAAACATCTTTTAAAATAATTTTTTCATCATAGCCAAAAGTTACATGTTCAAAAGATAAAGTTGAAATCGATTCTTGATAACTTTCTTGAATATCATCCAAGCTATCCAATAGTTTAAAAATTTTATCTGCTGCCGCGTTTCCATTTTGTCCGATATGAAAATAACTTCCTAACATTCTTAAAGGTAAAAAGAATTCAATAGAAATCATTACAATAAAAACAAACATCATAAAAGTAATATGTTGATTTAAATATTCTTGTAAACCTAAAACAACTCCTAAACCAAAACCACCATAAGCCACTAGATCCATCACACTAATCGAATTCAGTTGCATAATTAAAACACGCATGGTTTTCTTTCTAAAGTCTTCTGCTTCCCTATCCATTTTATCTTGATAATATAAATCAGTTTGATAATATTTTAAAGTTGTAAGTCCTTGTAAATTTTCTAAAAAAGAATCCGCTAATCCTGTATAACTATTCCAATACTTCGCTAACAATTTTTTAGCTATTTTTTGTACAACAACAATAGAAACAGGAATAAGTGGTACACATAAAAGTAAGATAAGCGCTACTTTTAAAGACATAAAACCAACAACGATAAATAAAGTAAGTGGTGCCAACATGGCATAAAAGAATTGTGGTATATATTTAGAAAAATAAATTTCTAATTGATCAATACCTTCACTTGTAAGTTGAGTAAGCGTCGATTCTTTAAAAACTGTTGTTTGTTTTTGATGATATATCTTATCAAAAACACTTTTTCTTAGCTTTGTCTTAATCATTTCAGTTAAAGATAATGCTTGTTTATTTTGTGTTGTTTGTAAAAAACATTTTAAAGCAAACAAACAAATCACACTTAATAAATAAAAAACAAGTGAAAAAGATTGTTTTAAATAAAGAAAAGATAAAACATAACTATGTAAAAATGTCAGTAGAATATGGCAAACTAAAACCAACCATTGAATCAAGACTAACCCATAAACATTTTTCATTTCCGCTTTAAAAGTTTTTAATAATCTTTTATTAAACATTTTTTCTTCTCCTTTCTTTAAGTGAAAGCCATCCATGTTTGATTGTTAGAAGTGGATGGTAAAAAAGCATATACTTTCCAGAAAAGCGCATCACTTTTTTAACTTGGCTTCGATATTCTTTTTGATAGCAATGAACTTTACATCCACTACAAAAAGTTTTAGTTTCCATAAAAGGACATTTATCAATACGCAAACAAGCGTACTTATAAAGATTTTCACACATCTTACTTTCTTGAGGATGTTTTCTTTGATAAATATCAATCATTACCTTTAATATTCTTTTTTCATTTTCTCTTTTTTGATCTATTTTATTCATTAATAATCTCTACTTTCTTTAACATAATAAAATGATGAATACTCATTACCATCAATAAACATATCTTTCCAATCCATACAGGTGTAATCATTACAGCAATCAAAAAAATAAGTGTTACTGTAAATAATGACTGATTCCTTTTCTTTCTCGTTGTCTTTCTTTCAATGACCATTTCATTGATATATTTTTGATAAAGTTTTGTTTGAATTAAATATTCATGAAATCTATCTGAACTTTTTGAAAATAAAAAAGCACTTAAAAGTAAAAATGGGGTCGTTGGCAATATTGGTAAAACCACACCAATCGCTCCTAAAATAAATGATATAATTCCAAATATAATAAATAATATTTTCATGTTTCCTCCTGTAGTTAGTTATACCTAACTACCATCATCATATCTGTTTAAAATAAAAAAACAAGCATTTGATTTGTTTCATTCATGAAACAAAATGCTGTTTTTTTCATGTTTTATAATACTTTTTCGTGTTTCATCAATGAAACAGTATTTTTAAAAGGGCAAGATTTTCTGGCATATGTCCTTTTAATAAATTAACCTTTAATTTAACCGTAAGAGATGTTTGCATCAATCTTTCTTCTTTTGTATAAAAGAAATTTAAATCTGTAATAGGTATATAGAAACAATCATTTTTTTCAAAACAATCATATTCCTTATCCTGAATAAAATATTTCATCGATTTTAATTTAGAAGAAATCGTAATTCTTTCTTTTAATAATTCTTTTTTCATTTCAATTGGTTGAAACACAAGAAACCCTTGATGTTGTTCTATTAAAAGATAGGCTGGATGTTCAAAGCCTCGATTAGCCATTGAATGAACATTTGCATCTTTATAATGAAATAATGTAAAAGAAAAATTATATTTACCTGGTTCTAAATGATGTTCTAAATAATGTCCTGAAAATTCTACAAGGTCTCCCAGTTGATCAAAAACTTTATTAAAATGAATACGACTACAAATGCGTTCAATGGTTTCATCATTAAGTGTCGTATAGAGTTTGATAGCTTCTTGACGAGCCTCTTCTTCATTTAGGTGACTTGTTTCTTGTAGCCAATAGGTTAGATTCTTTATTTTTTCTTGAATTTTTTCAATATATTCTTGTCCTTTTTTTGAAAGCTGACATTTACCTTTATCTAAAGTTAATCCTTGTTCATAAAAAGTATTGATCATTCTTGACATTGTTGCTTTTGAAACATTCATTTTTTTAGCTAGTAATGTGACTGTTATTTTTTTATTTTCATTCATTAATAATAAGCTTTTTATTTTTTCTGTTGTCATTTTAATCCCTCATATTGTAAATTAGCACAAGCTAACTAATATGTCAATGTTAATGATATTAACATTTAAAGCTCTTACATTTTTGGGAATTTGTTAATGGAATTCAAAGTGATATCTAAATGCTTTATCTTTTTTATCATTCATTCTATGATATACCTGCATTAAGAAAGAGGGAATAAAATATGAGTATCAATGAAATCAATGAACAAGCAAAACAATCTTTAAGAAAATATTTTAAGGACAGTCAAGACATCCAACATGATGATGACACTAAAAAACAATTAACAATTGAAGAAATGTATCAATCAGTTGATGGTGAAATCAAAGAACAAGAAAAGAAATTAGAAGAATTACATCAAATGCGTCATGCATTACAACATAACGCTAAAGAAGCTTATGAAGCGGTTTATGGGAAAACTGATGAAGCAGCAGAAGTAAAACATACGACTGTTGAAGAAATGGAAAAAGAACTTCATGAAAATGCTGAACATCAAATGGAATATGTCAATGAATTAAAAAATAAATCTTTAAAAAAATAGGTCAACTCGACCTATTTTTCATTTATATATTCATCTTCACTTTGACGATCATCAACGTATGATGCAACCACAATTTTAGTTTCTAAATTTTTTTGATAGTTTTTAGAAAAAATACCAGCATATAAAACATCAAAAAGATATTTAAGTGATGTGGTTGAAGCAAAATCTCCTATCTTTATATGTAGCATTTCTCTTGAAGAAAGATAAAGTGTTGCATTTGCAAGCCTTGAAATAGAATTTTCTGCCATACAAGTAATAGAAATAAAAGGAATTTGCCTTTTATGATAAATTTCAGCAACTTCTACCATTTCTCTAGTTTGTCCTGAATAAGAAATAATGATTGCACAATGACTCTCATCGGCAAGACAAGCACTTCTTTTTTGTCCTGTGACTTGATCTATAACTTGAACATCTTTACCAATATACATCATTAATGTTTTAAAATGTTTTGCTAGTAAAACATTATCTAAGACCCCATAGACATCAATTGTTTTAGCATCTTCTAATAAACGAATTGCATGTTGCAGGTCATCATGATGATTTAATTGTTCTGTATCTTGAATTGTTTCTTTTTCTAAAAGAGCTAAATTTTTAGTAATTGTCATCAAATCATCACTCAATAAAAAAGGAATAGAAGCATCAACATCAGTTTCTTCCAACATATAAGCAAGTTCTTTTAAATAAGCACTTTTAAATTCATTAAAGCCACTATAGCCTAACTTCTTAGCAATTCTTACAAGCAAAGGTGCACTTGTAAAAGTATTTCTAGCGATTTCATTAGCCGACATTTTTTCAATATTCATCCCTTGATCAATAATATAATCAACAATTTCTCTTTCTGTTTTTGAAAAATGCGTATTTTCTATTTGATTGACAATGAGCATAAAAATCTCCTTCCTATAATTCTATTGTTTCTAAATCATTAGGAACATAAATCTTCCCACTAAAATAAGCTTTTCCTTCTTTTGTATAAAGTTCTTTGCGATTTTCAATATTTTGATCTTCGCTGTGATATAAAACCACATTTTTTACTTTTAATTTTTCAGCAAGCTGACACGCATCTTTAACTGTTGAATGATGTTTTTCATAAGGATGAAAAATATCTGCTTGATCATATAAACAAAAAGCTTCATGTAATAAATAATCACTCTTTAAAGCATATTTTTCATTTTCTTCGTTATAAGGTTCATCCCCACAACAAGTAAGTTTTCTATTTTCATCTAATTCCATCATATAACCAAATTGTTTAGCTTTGGTTGAATGAATATCAAAGAAAGTGATTTTTTTACCAATGATTTCTTTTGTTTCTCCATCATTTACAGCAACTAAATGTAAACGATCATTGATATACTTTGTTTGTTTACTTTGTAAAAGCATCTTACAAATTGTCTCTAACATCTCAATGACTTCCTCATGACCATAAATATAAGCTTCTCCCTCATATTTTCCAGCTGCCATATTTTGACAAATCAGTCTTATCATCCAAATCATTCCAAGTAAATGATCAATATGTTTATGTGTTACAAAAATATGTTTTACATCTTTCCAATTGATTCCTACTTTTTCAAGTTGATTTAAAACTGTATTACCCCCACCAGCATCAACCATAAAATAATCATTTTCATTTTCAAAAATATAACAAGTATTATAGCACTTTGTTACTAGGGCATTCCCTGTTCCAAGCATTGTTAGTTTCAAATTTAATCCCCCTCATCCTCTTTTATTTTAGCGAAAGTCTTTTCCTTTGTAAAATAAAAAAATAGAGACTAAGCTCTATTTTCATTAAAGATTTTACCAAATACAAAACGTACGATTGGTCCAGCAAAACATAATTGTAAGAAAAATGCCATTGGGAAATTTAAAACTGTTGTTTGTAACCAAACTGCAATCATTTGACTTCCAGCATTTTTAAATAAAAGTGTTGCTGCAAATGACATACATGGACACATTAAAATAATAGATACCACTGAAATCGCAATTACTAAATGAAATGGATGATCATTTTCTAAATCAACAATTTGAAACGCTTTCTTTTTAGCAAGATGTCCTACAATAAAGAAATCTAAAATGAAAGCAACAGGTGCCATAATAACTAATTCTTGAAAAGCCATTAAGAACACTTGATTTGTCATTCCTCCAATATTTAATGAAATATTATAACAAATCATAAAATAAACCATCATGAATACCATCATAATTGTAAAAATAATTTCTTGAAATTTTGTTTTTGGCATAAAAAACCTCCTTGAATAATAATGAATCTGTGTTGTTCGTTATCACTCAAAGAGTGTGCGTTTCCAATATAAACCAAATATTTAAGCCGAGTGTTATTTTATTAAATAATGTTAACTAAGTCAACTATTATTTAATAAAAGATTGACTAGGGAAACGAGTATGTCTATTATCAATTCATAGTCGTTTAGTATGATTAAGGAGGTTTTTATGTTAAATCAATTTTCAAGAACTCAATTATTATATGGAAAAGAAGCCATGGATAAATTAAAAAACAGTCGAGTTGCTATCTTGGGTTTAGGTGGTGTCGGCGGTTATGTAGGCGAAGCGCTTGTAAGAAGTGGAATTGGCTCTTTTGATTTAATTGATGATGATAAAATTTGTCTAACAAATCTCAATCGTCAAATCATCGCTACATTTGATACAGTTGGTCAATATAAAACAGATGTCATGAAAGAAAGAATGTTAAAAATCAACCCAAAAGTCAACATTCAAACACATCAATGTTTCTTTTTACCAGAAAATGCATCTGATTTTTCATTTGAAGATTATGATTATATTATAGATGCAGTTGATACAGTTTCTGCAAAAATCGAACTTGTTTTAAAAGCACAAGAATATAATATTCCTATTATTTCAAGTATGGGAGCTGGAAATAAAGTTGATCCTACCCAATTTAAAATCACAGATATTTATAAAACAAAAGTATGTCCTCTAGCAAAAGTCATGCTTAGAGAGCTCAAAAAAAGACATGTTAAAAAATTAAAAGTTGTTTATTCTGAAGAAAAACCAATTCGCCCAATTGATGATTTATCCATCAGTTGCCGAACACATTGTATATGCCCTCCTGGTACAAAACGTAAATGTACAATTAGAAGAGATATTCCTGGAAGTAATGCCTTTGTTCCTTCTACTGTAGGATTAATTATTGCAAGTGAAGTTGTTAAAGATTTAACAACTATTTAAAATGGAAGATAATTAATCTATCTTCCTTTTCTTTTACGTTTATTTTCATACATCTTATAATCTGCAATCTCGATCATTCTTTGTAAATCAGTACTTTCTGTTCCATAACAAACACCATATGAAAACGCTAAATTTACACTATGATCATCTGCTAATAAAACGATTTGATCTCTTATTTCATTTAATTGATTAATATCATTATTTAATTTTTCCATTGAATCATAATGATGAAAAAAAGCAATAAATTCATCTCCACCCAAGCGTCCTACCAAACATTTTTCTCCCGAAATAGTTTTTAAAACATTTGTCATTTGTTTTAAATAAAGATCTCCACAATAATGTCCATAGACATCATTTACTTGTTTTAAGCCATCTAAATCTATAAATATCAAAGCATATTGAGCTATATTTTTATCTTCTAATAACTTATTGATTTTTATTTTTAAACCATTTCGATTATATATTTGTGTTAATTCATCGACATCTCTTTCTATTTCTATTTTCTTTCTTTTTATATAAGAGGTTGTGATATCTATCATAACGCCTAATGTAGTATCTTGATCTTTTCGATCATTTATTTGTATATAACGTTTCATTTGAGGAAGATAATAAATATCTTTTTCAACTTGATGTGTATTTATTTTATTTAAAAAATCAATAAAATTATTAATATCTTCTTTAAATTGTGTGCATTGTTGTGAATTTAAAGAAAATATTTCTTTAAACCCATCTGATAAATACAATGTATTTAATTTTTGATTATATTCATAGAACCCGATAAGTTGATTTGTTTGGGTTAAAATATAATCCATTTTTTTATTATTAACTAATAAGCTTTGTTTCATTTCATTAATATAATGACTTAATTTTTGAAATTCTAAACTATTATTAATCGATACTTCATCATCTAATTGACCTTTAGAAATCTTAGATAATTGATGATTAATTTGATTTATACTATCAATCACATAAACACGAATATATTTAATAATAAGTAATCTAAATAAAATAGATATAATAATTAAACAAACGATCATTTCTAAACAATTTTTAGGTACTTCCTTAAAAAGAACTCTTACAGGAATAATACAATAAATATAATTATTTTTTATTTTCTTTGAAACACAATAGGATAATTGTCCATCAATTTCAGTAAAAAAACCATTTTTTGCTTCTTTAATTTCTTGTATAGTCATTTCAGCCTTTTCAAGTTTATTACTTATAGGATTTTCTATAAACTCCATCCAAGCATCAAATACATCTTTTATTTCTTCATTCTTAGGTAATTTAGGTAATTCTATAAAATGTATTTCCTGAAGATCTGTTAATTCCTCATTTGTATTAATTTCTTTTAATCTATATATTGAATGTGCTTCTTTTGTCTTTAAACACTTAAAATTCAATATATTTATACAAATTGTTTTTGCTAGTGTATCATTCTTTTTCCCTTCTGTAAGTTG
>OGFJ01001185.1_pt1 | contig 18191 bp, 9 predicted proteins | sample 1570861 | NCBI WGS metagenome assembly OGFJ01 (sample SAMEA2582060, study PRJEB24529) | metagenome | biome: Human gut stool | place: China | collected 2011
AGGACGGCGAGGGCAACGTCAGCCTTGTGCCGCACTTCATCCGCAAGGAGCAGAAACTCGACGAGTACAAGGAACACAAGTTCTCCGACGAAGACCGTAAGAACCTGCGCGAAACGGGTAACCTCGGCAGGGTCGTGGACATCGTGGACAAAGAAACGGGTGAAATCATCCCCTCGTTCATCAGCATAGACCGCAAGACGAATGAAATCACGGACATTCCTGCAAACAAGGTACGCATACCGGAGCGCATCGGAAAGACGGAAATCACCAAGCAGGAACAGGATATGCTGCGTGCCGGGTTGCCCGTGCGCGACAAGCTCATCGAACGCAACGACGGCAGGAAGTTCGTCACCACTCTTCAAGTGAATGTAGAGCAGCGAGGCGTGGAGTTCGTACCGGGAACTGGCAGGTCGCCCCGTACCACCCAGACGCAGGAAGCCAAGAACAATCCCACGCAGGGACAGGCTCAGGGCATGGAAAATTCCGCAGCCCCACAGAAAGAGCAACGCCGCAACACGTGGACGAACGCTGATGGCAGTATCCGCCCCATCAGCAAATGGAGCGGTGTGAACTTCACCGACCAGCAGAAAGCCGACTACGCTGCGGGTAAGGCGATAAAGCTGGAGAACGTGACCGACAAGCAGGGCTTCCACGCCACGATGTACATCAAGTTCAACCCGGAGAAGGGACGCCCGTACCGCTACGACACCAACCCCGACAACGCGCAGAAGGTCGCGCCTTCCAACGAGAGCCGCACGCAGGTGGCGGTGAACAGCGAGGGCAAGACCAACGAGGCTACCAAGAACCTGAAGGAGCCGTTGCGGAAGGGACAGACCGCCCCGAAGGACACCGCGCAGCAACAGCAGCAGGAGAAGCCGCAAAAAAGAAACAATAAGGGCATGAAGATGTAATCCGGTGTCCGCCACTAAATCCGAAGTAACATTTGTAAAATTCAAAACGACAGAAGAATATGAAGACAATCATTGCAGAAAAGCCGTCTGTGGCACGTGAGATCGCCCGTATCGTGGGCGCGACAAAGAGAGAGGAAGGATATTTCGAGGGAGGCGGCTACGCCGTGACTTGGGCGTTCGGACATCTCGTACAGCTTGCCATGCCCGACGGCTACGGCATACGCGGCTTCGTCCGTGACAACCTGCCCGTCATCCCCGACACCTTCACGCTCGTCCCCCGTCAGGTAAAGACGGAGAAGGGCTACAAGCCCGACAGCGGCGTGGTGACGCAGATCAAGACCGTCACCCGGCTATTCAAGGAAAGTGAACAGATCATCGTGGCGACCGATGCCGGACGCGAGGGTGAGCTTATTTTCCGCTACCTCTACCATTACACCGGATGCGCCACCCCGTTCGTCCGCCTCTGGATAAGCTCGCTTACCGACAAGGCTATCCGCGAGGGACTGCGCAACCTTGAAGCGGGCGGCAAATACGACGACCTCTATCTTGCCGCCAAAGCGCGGAGCGAATCGGACTGGCTCGTGGGCATCAACGGCACGCAGGCACTCTCCATCGCCGCCGGACACGGCACTTACTCCGTCGGGCGGGTGCAGACACCTACATTGGCGATGGTGTGCGCACGCTACTGGGAGAACCGCCGCTTCACGCCCGAAGCCTTCTGGCAGCTCCATATCGCAACGGACGGCTGCGACGAAGGAACTGTGAAGTTTTCCTCTTCCGAAAAATGGAAAGAGAAAGAGCCCGCGACGGAACTGTATAATAAGGTGAAGTCGGCAGGCACAGCCACCGTCACGAAAGCCGAACGCAAGGAGAAGACGGAGGAAACACCGCTCCTGTACGACCTGACCACGCTCCAGAAGGAAGCCAACACCAAGCACGGCTTCACGGCGGAACAGACGCTTGAAATCGCGCAGAAGCTCTACGAGAAGAAGCTCATCACCTATCCGCGAACCGGAAGCCGCTACATTCCCGAAGACGTGTTCGCGGAAATCCCCAAGCTGCTTGCCTTCATCGGCAGCCTGCCCGAATGGAAGGGCAAGTTGCAGCCGAAAGCCGTGCCGACACGCCGCAGCCTGGACGGCGGCAAGGTGACAGACCACCATGCCCTGCTCGTCACGGGCGAGAAGCCGCTGTTCCTCTCCAAAGAGGACAGCACCGTCTATCACATGATAGCCGGGCGCATGCTTGAGGCTTTCTCCGAAAAATGCGTCAAGGACACTGCCACCGTCACGGCAGAGTGTGCCGGAGTGGAGTTCGTGGCAAAAGGCAGCATCATCAGGCAAGCCGGATGGCGTGCCGTCTATGGCAAGGAGAATGGAGAAGAGAACAACAGCCAAGAGGAAACCGCCGCCATTCCCTGTTGGCAGGAAGGCGACACGCTGGCACTGAAAGCCGCCTCCATCACGGAGGGAAAGACCAAACCCAAGCCGCTGCATACCGAAGCCACCCTGCTGTCCGCGATGGAAACGGCTGGCAAGGAGATAGAGGACGACGCATTGCGGCAGGCTATGAAGGATTGCGGCATCGGCACGCCCGCCACCCGTGCGTCCATCATCGAAACGCTTTTCAAGCGCGGCTATATGGAACGCTGCAAGAAGTCGCTTGTCCCCACCGAAAAAGGGCTTGCCCTCTACTCGGTCGTGAAGGCGATGCGTATTGCCGATGTCGCCATGACGGGCGAATGGGAAAAGGAATTGGCACGCATCGAGCGTGGGGAACTGCCCGCCGATGACTTCCGCAGGAAGATTGAGGCATATACACGGGAAATTACCTCCGAACTGCTGTCGTGCGACAAGCTGTTCGCCCGCAGGGATTCCGGCTGCAAGTGTCCCAAGTGCGGAACGGGCAGTATGCAGTTCTACGGCAAGGTCGTCCGCTGCGACAACGCGGACTGCGGGCTACCCGTGTTCCGCCTGAAGGCGAACCGCACCCTTTCCGATGACGAGATCAAAGAGCTGCTCACCGATGGGCATACGAAGCCGCTCAAAGGCTTCAAGAGCAAGCAGGGCAAGAGCTTCGACGCCATAGTCGCCTTTGACGGGGACTATAACACGACTTTCGTGTTCCCCGAAAGGAAAACGAGCAGGAAATTTTCAGGACGGAAGAAATAGTATTAACTTTGCCACTTGTTCAGAGTAATGAATTGTTCTTCGATACCGGATTACACTCATACTTTGGATTTAGTGGTGGCACTCGGAGGGATACCGAGTGCCTTTTTCTTCCTTTTTCCAACCGATTATCCCGTTAATTATCAATCCGCTAAATCCAAAGTAATGAACAACAAGAAGAAAAACGAGGGTCAGACCGACTTTTCCTATTACGGTCTGTACCTGCTGGACTATCTCCGCACGAACAGGTTTGAACAGGCTTCCGACGATGCCTTCATCCGGGAACGTGCCGACCGTGCCGCCGAAACGTATGAGCGTGCGCGGCTCGAAGGCTATCCGTCCGAGGGGGCGCAGGAGTTGGCGATGGACACGCTCCTGCGTGGTCTTCGCTATTCCAAGTACGCCATCCTCCGCGAAGTCGTGGAAAACGAGTTTGCCGACGAAGTGCCGGAAAAGAAACGCGAAGCCTTCATCCGAAAGCTGCTGCCGCCTGTCGGCAACGTACTCTCCGCCTATGATCTTTCGGACGACAACTTCGCCCTGTCGCCCGAATACGACCTGCTCTACACGGAGCTGACGGGAGCCGTCGTCCTTTATATCGGGGAATATGGCGTTTAACCGCAAACAACGGCTGCGGGACAACATCGAGGCGATACGGACGGCATTCATCCTTGACAGGGAACGGAGGACGGCAACCGCCGAGGAACAAGCCATACTTCGGAAGTATTGCGGTTTCGGCGGGTTGAAGTGCATACTGAACCCGGCAAAGGAACTGACGGATGCCGTGCATTGGGCGAAATCGGACCTCGAACTGTTTGCCCCTACGGTGGAACTGCACAGGCTGGTGCGTGAAAACAGCAAGGACGATACGGAGTACAAGCGGTACGCGGATGCCATGAAGCAGTCCGTGCTGACCGCATTCTACACACCGCCGGAGATAACCGGCACGATTGCGGAGGCTCTGCATGAACACGGCATACGTCCCGACCGTGTGTTGGAGCCGTCGGCGGGCGTGGGCGCATTCGTGGATGCCGTGCTGGAAAACAAGCCGGACGCGGACATCATGGCTTTCGAGAAAGACCTGATGACGGGCAAGATATTGGGACACCTGCATCCCGACCAAAAGGTAAGGGTGCAGGGATTCGAGAAGATAGAGAAGCCCTTCACGGATTATTTCGACCTTGCCATCTCGAACATCCCGTTCGGCGACGTGGCTGTGTTCGACCCGGAGTTTACAGGAAGCCAAGACCCGGCAAGGCGTTCCGCACCGAAGGCAATACACAACTACTTCTTCCTGAAAAGCCTTGACGCTGTGCGTGAGGGCGGCATCGTGGCGTTCATCACCTCGCAGGGGGTGCTGGACGCACCGTCCAACGCACCCATACGCGAGTATATGATGCGTAATGCCAATCTGGTGGGTGTCGCACGCCTGCCGAACAATCTCTTCACGGACAACGCGGGTACGGAGGTGGGCAGCGACCTGATTATCCTGCAAAAGAACAGCGGAAAGAACGGGGAACTGTACTACAACGAGAAACTTTTCATGCAGACCGAACAGACGCCCATCGGCACTTCGGTGAACGGGTATGTATGGAGCATCAGCTCTCTTTCCAATACGGATTTAATCAGAGGCACAGACCCTTACGGGAAACCTGCCTATCAACTCCTGCACCGGGGCGGCATCGGGCAAATGGCGGAGGACTTGCGGGAACATCTGAAAATCGAGTTGCATCAGTTTGACAAAGAACTGTATGAAATGTACAGCCTGCATCCGGCACAGGGGAAAAGCACGGTTACGGAAACCATTTCCATACCAGTTGTCACTCCTGAGATACAGCCACGTAATGAAATGGCAGCCAAGCCCGAAGCGGTAACACCGCAGCCGGAGGAAGAAAAGCCGGAGATAGAGCCGCACCGTCCCGATTATTCGGAGGGCGTGCAGCTCTCCCTGCTCGACCTCTGGGGCATGACCGAGGAGGTACGCAAGCAGGAAGCACCCTCCAAGAAGAAAAAGACGGCGAAAAAGGAAAGCCCGGCAAGACGTATGCCTCCCAAACCGCAGGCGCAGGTTACGCCGAAGGTTACGACCGCACCGCCACAGCCGTCTGCCGCACCACCGACGGAGAACAGGGACAGCCAAGAAACAAAGCCGGTGAGTGTCGCAGCCAAAGCCGATCCGGATGATATTTACGCCACTTTGGATTGGGATACCAACCCGCCCATCAACGGCTTCTATGAAATGATGATGGACCTCACGCCGGAGCGACGCAAGGAGCTTCGCAGGCTGGCGGCACAGCATCAGGAGAAACGGCAGCATGTCCCGGACGTGAAAGCCGCACCGGAGCAGGAAACACGGCAACCCGAAACGCAGCCGGAAGTTGCCGCCACTCCTGCCGCTCACGCAACGGAAACGGCTGCAACCTCCCTTTTCCCCGAAATGGAAGCGGAAAAACCGGAGGAGGAACCTCTCGACCTTTCTCCCCGTCCGTTCAACGGCATGCTGGAGCCGCACTATCGTGACGGCTCTATGGTACTGGATGCTTCACGCAATCTCGGTTATTTGAAAGACCTCACGCCTTACGGCGCGACATTCCAACCGCTTGACCTGACTGGCTACCAGAAGGAGAAAGCGATGTTGTATGTGTCACTCCGTGATTCATACGAGCGGCTTTACCGCTACGAGGCGGAGTATCACGATGAAGGGTCTGCACAACGCATAGCGTTGAACACCTGCTACGATGAGTTTGTCATGCGCTACGGCAACCTCAATGCCAAGCAGAACGTGAAACTGTTGATGATGGATGCCGCCGGGCGCGACATCCTTTCGTTGGAACGTGCGGAAGACGGCAGGTTCGTCAAGGCGGACATCTTCGAGCGTCCCGTTTCCTTCTCGGTGGAGAGCCATGCCAACGTAAGCTCTCCCGAAGAGGCACTCTCCGCATCGCTCAACAAGTTCGGCACGGTCAATCTCGACTATATGCGGGAGATAACCGACAGCACGGAAGAGGGATTGCTTGACGCCCTCAAAGGACGCATCTTCTACAACCCGCTCGTAACCGGTTACGAGATAAAGGACAGGTTCATCGCCGGGAACGTGATAGAGAAGGCGGAGCGCATCAAGGCATGGATGGGTGACAACCCAGAAAACGGGCGTATGCCGGAAGTGAAGCAGGCGTTGTTGGCTCTGAAAGAAGCCGAGCCGCCGCGCATCGCCTTCGAGGACCTCGACTTCAATTTCGGGGAACGCTGGATTCCGACGGGCGTGTACGCCGCCTACATGAGCCATCTTTTCGACACGGACGTGAAAATCGCCTACTCCGCAAGCATGGACGAGTATTCGGTGGCGTGCGGCTACCGCACCATGAAAATCACGGACGAGTTTTTAGTGAAGGGCTATTACCGGAACTATGACGGTATGCACCTGTTGAAACACGCCCTGCACAACACCTGCCCCGACATGATGAAGTCCATCGGCAAGGATGAGCATGGCAATGACATCAAGGTGCGCGACAGCGAGGGCATACAGCTCGCCAACGCCAAGATTGACGAAATCCGTAACGGGTTCTCGGAATGGCTGGAAGAGCAGTCGCCGCAGTTCAAGGAACGGCTGACGACAATGTACAACCGCAAGTTCAACTGTTTCGTGCGACCGAAGTATGACGGTTCGCACCAGACGTTTCCCGACCTCAATCTGAAAGGATTGGCAAGCCGGGGTATTCAAAGCGTTTATCCGTCGCAGAAGGATTGCGTCTGGATGATAAAACAGAACGGAGGCGGGATCTGTGACCACGAAGTTGGAACAGGTAAAACACTGATAATGTGTATTGCAGCGCATGAAATGAAGCGTCTGAACTTGGCGCACAAGCCGATGATTATCGGGCTGAAAGCGAATGTGGCGGAGATTGCCGCCACCTATCAGGCGGCATATCCCAATGCGAGGATTCTCTACGCTTCTGAAAAGGATTTCTCGACCGCCAACCGCGTGCGTTTTTTCAACAACATCAAAAATAACGATTACGATTGCGTCATCATGTCGCACGACCAGTTCGGCAAGATACCGCAGTCACCGGAGTTGCAGCAGCGCATCCTGCAGGCGGAGCTTGATACGGTGGAGGAAAACCTCGAAGTCTTGCGGCAGCAGGGCAAGAACGTGTCGCGGGCGATGCTGAAAGGGCTGGAGAAGCGCAAGCACAACCTTGTGGCGAAGCTGGAGAAGGTGGAACACGCTATCAAGTCCCGCACGGATGATGTGGTGGACTTCAAGCAGATGGGCATCGACCACATCTTCATTGACGAGAGTCACCAGTTCAAGAACTTGACTTTCAACACCCGTCATGACCGTGTGGCGGGATTGGGAAACTCGGAAGGAAGCCAGAAGGCCCTGAATATGCTCTTTGCCATCCGTACCATACAGGAACGCACGGGCAAGGACTTGGGGGCTACGTTCCTTTCGGGCACGACCATTTCCAACAGTCTGACGGAACTGTACCTGCTCTTCAAATACCTGCGCCCCAACGAACTGGAACGGCAGGACATCCGCTGTTTCGATGCTTGGGCTGCCATCTTCGCCAAAAAGACGACCGATTTTGAGTTCAACGTAACGAACAATATCGTTCAGAAGGAGCGTTTTCGCTATTTCATCAAGGTGCCGGAGCTTGCCGCCTTCTACAACGAGATTACCGACTACCGCACGGCGGAGGATGTAGGTGTGGACAGACCAAACAAGAATGAGATACTGCACCACATACCGCCCACACCGGAGCAGGAGGACTTCATACAGAAGCTGATGCAGTTTGCCAAAACCGGCGATGCCACTCTGCTTGGCAGGTTACCCCTGTCGGAAACGGAGGAAAAGGCGAAGATGCTCATCGCCACCGACTACGCGAGAAAGATGGCTCTTGATATGCGCATGATAGACCCGAACTACGAGGACCATCCCGACAACAAGGCAAGCCATTGTGCCAAGATGATTGCAGAGTATTACCACAAGTACGAGGCGCACAAGGGTACGCAGTTCGTATTCTCCGACTTGGGGACATACCAGCCGGGGGAAGGATGGAACGTGTACAGCGAGATAAAACGCAAGTTGGTGGAGGATTACGGCATACCGGCAAGTGAGGTGCGCTTCATTCAGGAGTGTAAGACGGATAAGGCTCGTAAGGCGGTGATAGATGCCATGAACGCCGGGACGGTACGCGTGCTGTTCGGCTCCACAAGTATGCTCGGAACGGGCGTGAATGCGCAGAAAAGATGTGTCGCCATCCATCACCTTGATACACCGTGGGTGCGACATGAAGTCGCATAGATAATTGTTGGAATGATACTTTAAGTATCAGTTTTAACCCGCTGTTCCGTCAGCGGTAGCCTACCGACCGATGCACCTTAATGTTGTATTAAGCGGTCGGGACAAAGTACACTTTCACAAGACAAGACAGAACCGTGAGGGGAAGTCAAGTATGGTTAGTATCATACCGTAGAGTGGCGAGGCTGGATAGTATGGTTAGCGTAAGCGAACTGTTAGTAAACTTCGTAATGTCGTAAAAGAGTGCAAGATACTGATACACTCTACCCAAAATGGGATGCGGTCAGATAATCCTCTCCATGGTAGGATTACACGGATGTAAAGACCGTCGGAGGATGAGACAGAACCTAACCTATCCGTTAGTTATCTATGTGGAACATGGTAAGCCTGTACATCTCCTGTCAGACAAAAGACAGGTAAGCTGAAAGTAATGGATGCTGAATGATGTGCAGGTATAAGATAACAGAGAAAGCGAATGCCGTTCTGTAATGGGACGGATAGGGTTTGAGCCACTTATCACGAGTTGACAAGGGACAACATCAACCTACCACGAAAGTGGGCAGACTTCTGTGGTAATGTTTGGGAGGCAAATACCCAACATTAGCCAAATGGTAATTCTTTACAATAAACTTTTAGAACTTTTTAAAGTAGGAATGCAAATGAACGATAAAATCAAAGAAAATCTCCTCGACCAATCGTGTGCGCCGACTGACAACCTGCAATCAAATTGGGACAGAATAGACTGGACTAAGGCGGAGCAAGCTGTTAAGAAGCTTCAAGCTCGTATTGTAAAGGCTCAGAAGGAAGGCAGACATAACAAGGTGAAAGCCTTGCAATGGACGCTTACCCACTCTTTTTACGCAAAAGCCTTAGCCGTAAAGAGGGTTACTTCTAACGGGGGTGGTTGTACTCCTGGGGTTGACAAAGAAATATGGGATACCCCTAAAGCTAAAATGCAAGCAATAACCCAACTCAAACGCAGAGGCTACCAGCCAATGCCGCTGAGAAGAGTTCATATCAAGAAGAGCAACGGCAAACTGCGACCGTTGGGAATACCGACAATGAAAGACAGAGCCATGCAAGCACTCTATCTTATGGCATTGGAGCCTGTATCAGAAACTACAGCTGATACTCGTTCATACGGTTTCCGCAAGGAACGCTGCTGTATGGATGCAATACAGCAATGTCATAACATTCTCCGAAAGGGATATTCTCCCGAATGGATTTTGGAGGGTGACATAAAAGGGTGTTTTGACCATATCAGCCATGAGTGGTTACTTGCCAATATCCCAATGGATAAGGCAATACTCCGAAAATGGTTGAAATGTGGCTATGTTTTCAACAAGCAAATGTTCCCGACCGAGGAAGGAACACCGCAAGGTGGTATAATTTCTCCGACACTTGCCAATATGACTTTGGACGGATTGCAGAAAGCTCTTGCAGATAGATATAAGCGCCATCATGTTAATGGTAAGTTGTATTCACCAATGGTGAACCTTGTACGTTATGCGGATGATTTTATCATCACTTGCGAGAACAAGGAAACTCTTGAAAATGAAATCAAGCCATTGGTTGCTGAATTTATGTCTGAAAGAGGTCTGACCTTATCAGAGGAAAAGACGGTGATAACCAACGTGCATGACGGTTTTGATTTTCTTGGCTTTAATATCCGCAAATACGGCAAGGACATATTGACCAAGCCGACAAAGAAATCCGAGAAACGCTTTATGGAGAATATCCGTAAGGTAATTAAGGAGAACAAGGGTTGCAGACAGGAGTCGTTAATCAGAATGTTGAACTCTAAAATCCGAGGATGGGGAGGTTATTATCAGCATGGGGCGACACGTGATTCATTTCACAGAATCGACCATCAGATATTCCTCTCACTATGGCAATGGGCAAAACGCCGTCATTCCAAGAAAGGGAAACGGTGGATAAAAGACCGATATTGGCATGACATTCGAGGGAACAAATGGACTTTCGCTTCAAAATTCAAGAAACCAAACGGAAAGGAAGACCAATTGACATTATTGTCTCTGACTTCATCGTTTCCATTCCTGCAATACACGCAGATTAAAGGAGACATGAACCCGTTTGATGCAGACTGTCGTCTGTACTTCTATAAAAGAAAGAAGTCGAAAATGCTTGTTACGCTAAAAGGACGCAAGTCACTGCTGTACCTATGGGAAAAGCAAGGACGCAAATGTCCTATATGCGGTGAGCCTATTGATACGCACAAGGCATGGAATGTCATGCCAACCGTTCAAAACGGAAAGAAATGCAATCTGTTGGTTCATGATGAATGTTTTAAATTATCCCGCAAATCAAATGGAAACAAGAAGTAGTTTGAGCCGGTCTCTGCATACAAACAGAGGCTTAGAAAAGCTTGAGCCGTATGAGGGGAAACTCTCATGTACGGTTCTTAGGGGGGAAGAGGGCAGCAATGCCCTTGACCTACCCGATCGACCGTCCGACCTGCAACAGCGTGACGGACGGGGTGTTAGAGCCGGGAACGAGATTGCTAAGCATTTTGCCGAGAACAACGTGGATATCATCATCTACGCGGTGGAAAAGTCGCTGGACAGCTACAAGTTCAATCTGCTGCACTGCAAGCAGACGTTCATATCGCAGCTCAAAAGTGGAGCGATGGGCGCACGTACCATCGACGAGGGAGCAATGGACGAAAAATCGGGTATGAACTTCTCGGAGTATATGGCGTTGCTCTCCGGCAATACCGACCTTTTGGATAAGGCGAAATTAGAGAAGCGTATCGCCTCGCTCGAAGGGGAACGCAAGTCGTTCAACAAGGGCAAGCGCGATTCGGAGTTCAAGCTGGAATCCAAGACGGGAGAACTGCGCAACAACACGGCTTTCATCGAAGCCATGACGGAAGACTGGAACCGTTTTCTTTCCGTTGTGCAGACTGATAAGGAAGGCAGCCGCCTTAATCTTGTCAAGGTGGACGGCGTGGATTCAACGGATGAGAAGGTCATCGGTAAGCGTTTGCAGGAAATCGCCAAGAACGCCACGACTGGTGGACTGTACAAGGCTGTCGGGGAACTTTACGGCTTTCCGATAAAGGTGGTCAGCGAGAGGACACTCAAAGAAGGTCTGGAGTTCACCGACAACCGCTTCGTGGTGGAGGGGAACTACAAGTACACCTACAACAACGGGCATCTGGCGATGGCAGACCCGATTGCTGCCGCACGAAACTTTCTGAACGCATTGGAGAGGATTCCGACCATCATCGACCAGTACAAGTCTAAGAACGAAGTGCTGGAAAAGGAGATTCCGCAGTTGCAGGAGATAGCGGGCAAGGTGTGGAAGAAGGAGGACGAGCTGAAACAGCTGAAGTCCGAACTCGCCGCACTGGACCGCAAGATACAGCTTGAGCTGGCTCCGGCTCAGGAAAACACAGAAGAGAACCGGCAAGGCAACGAGAAAAAACAGACGGAACAACAGCCGGAAAGCCCGCACGTGGACTTTGTACGCAGTCATTTAATTATAGGGAGACCCGGTTTATCGGAATCCAAAGGTGTAAAACTTTAATATCGAAGTCTTGACAGAAAAAGCCAGTGGTTGAATTTTTCACCACTGGCTTTAATTCTAATAATTTTTCAATCTAATATGACCGAATCTATAACGTTAAATCATAGATTATGTGTCTATTTGTGAAGAAAAAGACGTAACTTTGTATCAAAATCAAATAAGCATAACAATGGAGCCATCTATATACAGTTTTTCACTTTATACCGCACTGCCGTTGATGTTATTCTTCGGCTTTTATTTTTTGTTTGCAAAGACTCCTGAAAAGAAAATTTTCAAGAATTATCTCCGCTCCCGACAGATTATGGGTATAGCTATGCTGCTGCTTTCGGCAAATTATTCGGTACATTTCTTCTTTGGTATCCGATTCAAAAATGCGGATTCTGCCATATTGATGAACATGTCCACATACTTCCTGTGCTATTCTCTGTTCAGTTCGGCATTGATAATGTTGCTTGATCGTTTTTACATTACCAAACGGCGTGTGTGGACACATATCATTTTATGGATTATATTTTCAACTCTTTCCGGAGTTGTGTTGTTCCTGTTGCCAAGCGGAATCATGCAAAAATTCTCTTTATTTGCTTTAGCTGTATGGTTAGTCGTTTTTGGAGTCGTTTTAGCTCGCAGAGTCATAATTGCATACCGTAGAGCCATTCGGATTTTCAATGAAACTCAGGCGGATGATATAGGTACATATATCGAATGGCTTTCCATATTCACTTATTGGGCTGTTATCTTCGGTGTCGGATGCGGATTGCTGACATTTCTGCCAGACAAATATGTTTTTATCTGGATTTTGTCGTCAATACCGTTCTACAGCTATCTTTTCTACAGCTATCAGAACTACCTGCTGTTCTATGAACAGGTGGAAAATGCTTTTGAGCAAGATATACAGTCTGAAGAAGAACTTCTGACAGATACAGAAACAGAACCTAAAATAGTTTCTGAGAAAGAAGTTCCAGTGTCCTATACAGAAATTATAGAGAAAGTGGCCAACTGGATAAAGACAGACGGCTATGTCCAGCAGGGACTTACCATAAAAGAACTGTCCGAAATACTTCATACGAACCGTACCTATCTTTCCGCTTATATCAAGACTACGTATAAAATGACATTCCGCGAATGGATAACCGGTCTCCGGTTGGAGTATGCGAAAAACATACTGAAGGAGCATCCGGAGATCAATATACAGAAGCTGGCTGAGTCTTCCGGTTTTCTTTCCCGCAGTAACTTTATCAAATTATTTACCGAGAAGGAAGGATGTACGCCTGCCAAGTGGAAAAAAGCAAATCTGAAGTGATTTGCGTGGTAAAAATCCGATGAAAAAGCTCTCAGAAACCCATTTTCCAAAAGTGCTCATACTACAAAAAGTGCTAATTCGACAACTCAAAAAGTGCCGATTTGACAAAATAAGTGCTCAGACGACAATATGAAAAGTGCTCAAACGACAATTTTTATAAAACGCTGTGTTTTAGCAAAAAAAGTTTTTGTAATATTTTGGGCGCTGAATGGCATTTATTACCTTTGGAGATGACAAAGATAATGAATTCAAGTTTATATGAGCAGAAAAATCACTTTTCTTACCCTGTTTCTGTGGCTGATGACGCTAACTTTTCCTGTCATTGCGCAGCAGAAAGCAGACACGACCTACACCTTCCGGTTCGTTACGCAGAAGGACATGTTCTACGTGCCTTGGAATGGCAATGACACGGAACTTGCCCGCCTATTGGAATGTATCGAAAACAACAAAGCAACAATTCTTGACGGCAAACTGCCGCTATTGGTTGACGGATATTGCAATTCGCAGAGCAGTGAAGTCAAGAACCTTGCAACAGCGAAGATTCGTGCCAACCGTGTGAAATCAGAACTGATTACACGAGCGAAAATCAAGGAAGAAAACTTCATTACCCGCAATCATGTGACAGAGGGTGATTTTGTCACCGTGCGCCTGACGGTACCGGTAAAGGAAACAGCCGTGACGGATGCGGAAGCAGAAGCACGACGCAAGGCGGAAGCCGAACGCTTAGAAACCGAGAAGCGTGCCGAGCAGGAACGGCTTGCCGAAGAGCAGCGCAAGGCGGAAGAAGCCCGACTTGCCGCTGAAAAGGCAGAAGCCGAGAAAACCGCTCAACAAAATACACTTGCCGACACGCTGTCGGAAACCAAAATCACAACTGATTATCATCTCTCCCTGCGTGCCAACCTGCTGCGCTGGGCTACCTTGACACCAGATTTAGGACTTGAATGGCGCATCTGTCCATCGTGGGGCATTGCCGTAAACGGCTCGTGGACTTCTTGGAGCTGGAGTGACAAAGACCGCCGCTATGCACTCTGGGAAGTGGCTCCGGAAGTACGTTACTATATGGGTGAGAAGAAAGCCTGGCATCTGGGCGCGATGTTCAAGGCTGGACAGTTCAACTACAAGCTTTCCGAAACAGGCAAGCAGGGCGACCTGATGGGTGGCGGCATCACCGCCGGCTATCAGCTGCGACTAAACAAGGCATTAGATCTTGATTTCAACCTCGGTTTGGGCTACCTGAATGCCGATTTCGAAAAATATGAAGTCATCGATGGTGTGCGCGTGCGCTGTGGCAACGAGACAAAAAATTGGTGTGGCCCCATCAACGCCGGTGTGACATTGGTATGGAAGTTATTCTAATACGGAGGAATAGAGTATGAAAGCAAGACAATATATAAATATGGTAGGAATGGCAGCCGCCGTGCTGCTCTCTTCCTGCGTGAAGGACACGCTTTATGACACGCCGCATCCCGACTATGGGAAGATTGCGGTGACAGCCGACTGGTCGGCACGCGGTGAGGGTATCGACATACCTACCACATGGACGGTTACCATGGGTGACTATACGGGTACGGAGACTTCCGCCACCCATGCCCCCAACCATCTGTTTGCTCCGGGCAGCTACACCCTTGCGGTGTGGAACCCTGCTGAAGGAATCATGGTAAATGGTACCACCGCCACCATTGCCGCAGCCACGGGAAACCGGGCAGGAACGGATGCCTTTGTGAACAATGCCCCGGGATGGTTCTTCACCTATACGAAACAGGTGAGCATCGAGAAAGACAAGGACTATCCGCTGACCGCCGCAATGAAGCAGCAGGTACGCGAACTGACGCTTATCATCAAACCGACGGGGGATGCCGCCGGACGCATCACGGAGATTGTTGCCCATCTGACGGGTGCAGCCAGAACTCTCGATTTCGCTACCGATACCTACGGAGCCGCTTCAAACGTCGTGCTGCCCTTCACCAAGATAACCGAAGGTGACGATGCCGGCAAGTGGAAAGCCACGGTGCGGTTGCTGGGTGTGACCGGCACGGAACAACTGCTGACGGGTGAAATCCGCTATGCGGACGGCAACCCGACCCCCACGACGCTGAAAAGCGACATCACGGAAGCCCTCAAGGGGTTCAACACCGGAAAGGGCGAATCGCTGACCCTCGGCGGAACGCTGGTTGAGACTCCCGAAGGCATGGAAGTGGACGGAGTCGAAATCAACGGCTGGGAAGAAGTGAAAGGTGATGATGTAAATGCCGATTTGTAAATAATAAAATTATAGATATAATGAAGACAAGATTTTTTACACTTGCAGCGCTCGCCCTCGCACTGGTAGCCTGCAACAACGACAACGAGAACCTGAACGGTGACCCCGTGGCCGCCCAGTTTACCGCCAACATCGCCCCCGCCACCCGCGCCAGCGGAACCACCTGGACTGCCGGCGACCGTATCGGCATCACCGACATCGGCAACGATTCCCAGTACGGCAACGTGCCTTTCATCTTGAAAAACGGGAAATTTGAGGCAGAAGGAAAGGTTATCTATATCGAAGATACAAAGACCCATACTTTCCGCGCCTACTATCCGTACAACGCGGCGGGAGGCATCCTCGCAGCCACGACCGATGCCACGGCGCAGCAGAACCAGCCTGCCATCGACTTCCTCTTTGCTTCAGGAGCCACGGGAGACAAAAACAACCCGGTAGTAAGCTTCACCGACAAAACCGCCAAAGGCGGTGAAGACAACTCCTTCCACCACCGCATGAGCCAGATAACCCTTACCTTCGAGGCGGGCGACGGCGTGAATTTCAGCGTGGTCAAGCCTGAACGTTACACGCTGGACGGATTGTTACTCACCGGTACGTTCAACACGGCCGACGGTATTGCCACCGCAGACAACGGGGCACAGACCGGAGAACTGACCATGAATCTGGCAGACGGCAACCTCACGTCATCGATCATCCTCTTCCCGCAGACAGTTGCATCCCTGCCGTTGGTTGTGAATTACAAAGGTCAGGAATATCATGCCACACTCACCATGCCCGAAGGCGCACTGCTGGCGGGCAACAACTATACCTATACCGTCAAGGTACGCAACAAAGTCCTTGAAGTCAGCGAAGCCACCATTGCAAAGTGGAACGATATAGACGGTGGAGATGTGGGTGCTGACCTGTAGGATGTTAATAATTAATCGATTAGAATGAAGAATTATGAGACATAGATTATTTATCCCCGCAGCCACCGCACTGCTGTTCGCCCTCGCCGCCTGCACGCAGGACGAACTTGCTGGCGATAACCGTCTGCCCGAAGGTGAATACCCCGTCGTCATCCGTGCCACCGGACTGTCCGTAGAAGCAACGCCGCTGGCAGCCCCTTCCACCCGTGCCGCTGTGGACGGCGACTGGCAGGGCGTCACTTCCGTGGCACTCAAGATGGGCGATGCGGTAAAGGAATACACCGTAACGGCTTCTACCGATTTCAAGAGTGCCACGCTTTCACGCGAGAACGACCCGTACTACTGGACCAGCCGCGACCCGATTACCGTATCGGCATGGTGGCCCTTCAACAATGCTGACATCACACAGATGCCTGCCGTGAAGGTGGCCGAAGACCAAAGCAAACTGGCTGACTTCCAAAACAGCGACTTCATCTCTGCTGAGAACCGGAAGGTGGAATTTAACAACCCGACTCTTGAATTTACCCACCGCACGGCACGCGTGACAATCGAACTGAAGCCCGGCACGGGATTCACGAGCGTCGCCGGTGCCACGGTGAGCCTCGTGAGCCTGTCCGCCGATAACGGCAACCCGACTGCCATCAAGACCTACAACGCAAGCGGCAACACCTACGAGGCACTGACTGCCCCGCAGACCGTTGCGGCAGGCAAGCAGTTCGTCAAGGTGGAACTCGGCGGCGGCACCTTCTACTTCCGCCCGCAGAACGACGTCGTATTAGAAGCGGGCAACCGCTATTCTTACACCGTCAAGGTGAACGCCACTGGCTTGACATTAGAGGGTTGCACCATCGGTGATTGGGCTGACGGCGGCGGCGAGAGTGGTGCAGCCGAGTTGGGCTACATCTACGATAGCAACACCAAGACCTACACGGTCTATAACGCCGACGGCCTACTGGCATGGAACGAAGCCGCACAAAAAGACAGATCGATAAATTGCACCCTCACCGCCGACATCGACCTCACGGGCAAAGACTGGTCACCGATAGGCACAAACTTTTATAACTCATACACCGGCACCTTCGACGGCGGTGGCCATACCATCATGGGGCTGACCGTTACGACAAATGACCAATATGTGGGTCTGTTCGGCAGGCTCGGTAGAGCTGGCACGGTGAAGAACGTGGTGATGGATGGCATACAGATAACATGCAATCACAGGTTGGGCTATGCCGGCGGCGTGGCAGGATTTAGCTGGGGAGGCACCATTGAAAACTGCTCGGTGTCGGGCAGCGTCAGCGGCACGATATGCGCCGGCGGTGTGGTGGGTATTCAATGGGAGGCTTCCATCACCGGATGCAGCTCCTCCGCCACAGTGAAGGGAATGGTCCAGGTCGGCGGCGTGGCAGGTGAGACGAATTCGGGTGCCACCATGGCCGCTTGCTATGCCACAGGCAACGTGACCATAGAAATAGACCCCATAAATAATATCCTTGGCGGCGGTCTGGTGGGATTCAACGCAGGAAGCAGCGTCCTTGCCTGCTATGCCACGGGCAACGTAACCAGTACGGGTAGTGGCACTGGCAATGTATCTATCGGCGGCTTTTTGGGAGGAAACTACACCACCGTGACCGCCTGCTATTGGAAGAACAATCATGAACAAGGTATCGGCTACAATAAGGAAGGCATCGCCCCCGAAGCCACGAAGGTGGACGGCACTGGCGTTACCTGGCAGGACGCCGTTGATGCCATGAACACCGCCTTGCAGAACGCAGGCTCAGAGTGGCGTTACG
>OGFJ01001191.1_pt1 | contig 18123 bp, 12 predicted proteins | sample 1570861 | NCBI WGS metagenome assembly OGFJ01 (sample SAMEA2582060, study PRJEB24529) | metagenome | biome: Human gut stool | place: China | collected 2011
CCCGCCGCACCTTAATGGCACGGCGGGCGATTTTCTACGCATGCTTCATCGTGTGGGCGCGGGGTGTGGGGCGCGCGTGGCTTGCGCGGGACGCGCGGTGCCCCTGGCTTGCGGCCGGCCCGGCGATGGGTGCGTTACTGGATGCGAGTTCGGCAGTAGGGGCAGACCTTCCAGTGCGCATCGAGCGGGCGATGGCAGCTGGGGCACACGTTGCGAACCTGGGTATCGCACACCGGGCAGACGACGAAGTCCTTCTCGATGGGCGCGCCGCACTGCGGACAGGTGCCGTACTGGGCAAGCTGGCGCTCGCGCAGGGCCATGTCCAGCTCCTGCTCCTCGCGGTCGGACGCGTAGGAGTGCGGGCGCAGAACCAGGTAGGCGATGAGGCCTACAAACGGGATGAGGGCGATGATGCCCCATGCTACGTAGGCGCTGGCGCCGCGGCGGCGAGCGTCGATGAACACATAGACGACCGACAGCACATACAGGGCGATGATAAAGCCAACGAAGGCATAGACGACGCCCATAAGCTGCGGCGACATGAGCTCGGAGATGTACTTGGACATTACGGGTACCTTTCGGAATATTAACAGTCCGGTCAAGTTTACCACGGGGTTTGTTTATATGGGACCACGGCTAGGGGCGGGGCTGGCGCGGACACAAACATCTCAATCTGTAACATGTGGGAGCGGAATCCGGGTCTAGATGTTATAGATCGAGACACAGGGGTCCCTCCCCGACCTAAATCTCGATCTGTAACATCTAGAACCCAAAAACAGTTCTTACTGTTACAGATCGAGACATACGAATAACCCGACGGGCTAACGTCTCGATCTGTAACAGACAACGGCATAGACCGCGAGGTTGGGTGGAAAGATCTCGCGATCTAACGAGGCCGACATCCGTGCCGAGTCTCCCCTCGTCTGCCGTTGGCGGGTGTTGCGGGGCTGTTCGCCGCATTGCCGCCGCGTTAGGGGTGTGCAGACCGTAGGATAGTCTTATTGACATCCTGTCAACTTGTCTTGGAGGCTCCGTGACAGAAACGTTTGATATCGCGATTGTGGGCGCGGGCATCACCGGATGCGCCATCGCGCGGCAGCTCGCGCGGTTTGACCTGTCCATTTGCGTGGTCGAGGCGGCTAACGATATTGCGCTGTGCGCGTCCAAGGCCAACGGCGGCCTGGTGCACGCTGGCTACGATCCGGCGCCGGGCACCGTAAAGGCGCAGGTCAACGCCCGTGGCTGCGAGTTGTACGGTACGTGGGCGCAGGAGCTCGGCTTTTTGTTCCGCCGTACCGGTTCGATGGTGTTGGGCTTTAACGACGAGGACCGCGCACACCTGGAGAAGCTGCGCCAGAATGGCCTTGCCAACGGCGTGCCCGAGCTGTCGATCATCGGCCCCGAGCGCATCCACGAGCTGGAGCCGCGTGCCAGTGCCGATGCAACGTGCGCGTTGTGGTGCCCCTCCACTGGCTTTGTCGACCCGTTTGAGGTTGCCATCGCCGCGCTGGAGAACGCCGTGGCCAACGGGGTGACGTTTATGCGCTCCGCACCGGTGGAGGCGATTGAAGTCGCGGGCTCGGGTGACGACGCGCGCTTTACGCTGGTGACCCCCGCTGGCAACGTGCGCTGCCGCTACCTGATCAACGCCGCGGGCAACGGCGCCGCCGACATCTCGCATATGGCGGGCGCCGAGGAGTTCCAGATGGTCTGGCGCCAGGGCAATATTGTGGTGCTGGACAAGGAGCCGCGCGCGCTTATGCCGCTCTACCCCGTGCCCACGCCGGTGTCCAAGGGCGTTATCGTCACGGGCACCGTGCACGGCAACACCGTAATCACCGCGACGGCCGCCGTGCGCGAGTCCGGCGACACGCAGACCTATGCGAGCGACGTCAACGCGCTGCTGGGCGGCGCGCGCACGCTGGTGCCCGATCTGGACACGCGCCGCGTGGTGCGCGCATTTGCCGGCGGGCGTCCGGTCATTCAGGGAACGAACGACTTCTTTATTGGGCAGTCGGCCGTGGTGCCGGGGCTGTTCCAGGCGGCAGGTATTCAGTCGCCGGGCGTGGCGAGCGCGCCGGCCATTGCCGAGCGCATGGAGCGCGTGATGCGCGAGGCGGGCGTTGCTTTGCGCGAAAGGGCCGATTGGGACCCGATTCGCCGCGCGCCGGACGACTTTGACCGCGTGCCGCTTGCGCGCAAGGAAGAGCTCATTGAATCCGACCCCGCGTGGGGGCAAATCGTCTGCCGCTGCGAAACGGTGCCCGAGGCCGAGATTGTTGCCGCGATCCGACGCCACCCGGGCGCGGTTTCGGTCGAGGGCGTCAAGCGCCGCTGCCGCGCCGGCATGGGTCGGTGCCAAAGTGGCTTTTGCCAAAGCCGTGTGGTGGCGATTCTTGCCCGAGAGCTGGGCTGTGCCCCCAGCGAGGTACTGTTGGAGGATGCCGGTTCTTGGCTGGTCGAGGGTCCGCTGAAGGGGGTGCGCTAGGATGGCGACGTTTGATATGCGCGACGAACGCGCGGAGGCTCGAACCGCAGAGGTCGGAGCCTCAGCGCCCGTGCAAACGCAGGCCTTCGACGTGGTCATTATCGGCGGCGGACCTGCCGGTATGGCGGCCGCGCTGGCCGCGCATAAGGCAAGCGCACGCGTGGCCATCGTGGAGCGCGAGCAGCACCTGGGCGGCATCCTCCGCCAGTGCATCCACCCCGGCTTTGGCCTTTCACACTTTAAGCAGGAGCTCACCGGTCCCGAGTACGCGCAGCGCTTTATCGACCAGGTGCACGCAACCGACATTGCGCTGTTCCTGAACAGCATGGTGATTGGGATTGATTCAGGCGAGCCTGCGGAAGACACCGCGGTCCATACCGTCACGCTCATGAGCACCGCCGGCATGCTTCAGCTCACCGGACGCGCGGTCGTCCTTGCCATGGGCTGCCGTGAGCGTACCCGCAGCGAGATCAAGATCCCCGGCAGCCGTCCCGCTGGCGTGTTTACGGCCGGCCTGGCGCAGCGATACATCAATATCGAAAATCTCAAACCCGGCTCGCGCGCCGTCATTTTGGGTTCGGGCGACATCGGGCTTATCATGGCGCGCCGCTGCACGCTCGAGGGGATTTCCGTCGAAGGCGTGTACGAGCTCATGCCGTACGCCAACGGGCTGCGCCGCAACGTCAAGAACTGTCTGGACGACTTTGGAATTCCGCTGCACCTGTCCACCACCGTCACACGCGTGATCGGACACGATCGCGTGGAGGCGGTCGAAGTGAGCAAGGTCGACGAGCACCTAGCGCCCATTCCGGGGACCGAGCGCGTTGTTCCGTGCGACACGCTGCTGCTTTCGGTGGGTCTGATTCCCGAGAACGAACTTTCGGTGGGTGCAGGCGTTGAACTTGACCCGCGCACGCGCGGCGCCGTGGTGGACCAGAGCCTGCAAACGGGCGTTCCGGGCATCTTTGCCTGCGGAAACGTGCTGCACGTGCACGACCTGGCCGACAACGTGACGACTGAATCCGAACGCGCCGGTGCGGCTGCCGCGGCATACGCGTTGGGTGGCAGTGCGAATGTCGAGCACGGTACTGCGGACCCGGGCTGCCAGCTCACGGTCTCCCCCGCCGGCATTGCGGGCTACGCGCTGCCGGGACGCATTACGGCTGCGGCACTCACCAAACTCAACTTCCGTGTGCGCCGGCCAGCCGATGCCGCATGCGTGAGGATCTTGGCCGACGGCGAGGAACTGTTCGCCGGCAAGGTCCGCGCGTATAAGCCAAGCGTTATGGAAAGCTTCCCGCTGCCGGCAAAGGTCATCAAACAAGCGATCGACCTGGGTGCCAGCGAGATTATCCTATCTGTCGATCCCGTTGAGGAGGTGTAGAGTCATGAGCGCGAACGCGATCGAGACGCTCAAGTTCAACTGCACCACCTGCCCATCCGAGTGCCTCCTGACCGTAGAGGTAGAGCGTGACGCAGACGGCGCCGTGGTAGAGGTGCACTCCGTGACCGGCAACAGCTGCCCGCGCGGTGATAAGTTCGCGCATCAAGAGCTCACCTGCCCCATGCGCGTGCTCACCACCACCGTGGCCGTATCCGGCGGCGACGAGGCGCTGCTGCCTGTGCGCACGGCCGAAGCCATCCCGCTGGCACTCCACGCCCAAGCCATGGACCTCATCCGCGGCGTTGTCGTCGAGGCCCCCATCCGCATGGGTAACGTCGTCCTACCCAACCTCCTAGACACCGGTACCGACCTCATCGCCAGCATGGACATCGACTAGCTAATTTGGGACGGGGCTCTTTTAGCTGCTTTTGCAAGGAGTGTCTCTAGGTGCCGGCATAAAAGGAACGTCCCTATGTGCCGGGCATGGGATACCATGGTGGCAGCCTAGCGAAAGGATGTTTCATGGCACATGTCAATGAACAGCGTGCGGCGCGCGTGCTCGATGCGCTCGGGGCTCAGCACCCCGGCGCACAGCTGCTCGTAAACGACCCGTGGTCGATTTATTACCTGACCGGCTTTTATGCCGATATGTTCGAGCGTTTTTGCGGCGTGCTGCTCGCGCGCAATGCCGAGCCCGTGATCCTGGTCAACGCGCTGCATCAGCTGCCCGAGTATGACAATGCGCGCGTTGCCTATCACACCGATACTGACGTCGTGGCCGACGCCATCATTCGCGAGGTCGATCCGACCAAGCCTCTTGGCATCGACACCGTCATGCGCTCCGGCTTTTTGATGCCGCTCATGGAGCGCCACGCCGCCAGCGAGTTTTTCCTGGGTGACTTTGCCGTCACCGCCGCGCGCACCCACAAGGATGCCACCGAGCGGGAGCTCATGCGCGTGTCCTCCGCCGCCAACGACGCCGTGATGGCTGATGCCATCAAACTCGTCCACGAAGGTGTGACTGAGCGCGAAATTGCTGACCAGATGCTCGGCCTGTACCGCAATCACGGCTGCGAGGGCTTTAGCTTTCCGCCCATCGTGAGCTTTGGCGCCAACGCCGGCGACCCGCACCACGAGCCCGACGGCACCGTGCTCAAGCGCGGCGACGTGGTGCTGTTCGACATTGGTGGACGCCGCTGCAACTACTGCTCGGACATGACGCGTACATTCTTTTGGGGCGAGCCGGACGAGGAGACGGAGCGCATCTACGATATCGTGCGCCGCGCCAACGAGGCCGCCGAGGCGCTCATCGCGCCGGGCGTGCGTATGTGCGACCTGGACCGCGCCGCACGCGACGTTATTGAGGATGCGGGCTACGGTAAGTACTTTACGCATCGCCTGGGCCACTCGATCGGCCTGCAGGACCATGAGCCGGGCGATGTTTCGCTCGTCAACGAGCAGGTCATAGAGCCGGGCATGACGTTTTCCATCGAGCCAGGCATCTACCTCCCCGGCCGCACCGGCGTCCGCATCGAGGACCTAGCCCTGGTGACCGAGAACGGCGTCGAGATTCTCAACGCCTACCCCCACGACCCAGTCCGCCTAGACTAGACAATGCGGCAAAGGGGCTGTCCCTTTGCCGCATCACATGAATGCCGCCACAAAAACGGCCTATCTACTACGTTTAACCCGCATGGTTCGACCATACCCGCGTTTTCGCAAAATCCGAAAGCCGTCTACCTGCGGTTTTCATTTCACAATTCTCGGTGTGGTCAGAGGTATTCGCTAAAACGTAGTAGATAGGCCCATTTCGTGGCAAGCAGCCCAAATTGGCTGCCCCCGTTGGCGGGGTTAGCGGAGCAGGCCGGCTACTTCGCCGGCTAGGGTGATGGTGCCGGCGGCAACGAAGGACTCGCCTGCGGCATCGAAAGCCGCGAGGGCCTCGGATACGCTGGGGTACACGCCCGCGAGCTTGTCGGCGTCCACCAGGGAGGCAAGCTCCTGTGCGGGCAAGGCGCGATCGGAATCGGTCTGGGTTACGACCACGCGGGGGAACGCCGGAACCAGAACGTCAACGATACCCGCCACGTCCTTATCGGCCAGCGCGGCACACAACAGCGTGGGGCGATTCTCCACGCACGGATCGATCTCGTCCAGCGCGCTCACAAAGTTCTCGCAGCTCTGAGGGTTATGGCAGGCGTCGATCAGCTTGAGTGGATCGGTCCCCAGCACGTCAAAACGACCCGGCGTGGGGCAACCCATAAGCGATGCATCCAACGCATCGTGATCGAGCTCGCGACCCAGATACCCCTCGCAAAGCATAATCGCGCACGCGGCATTCTGCGGCTGATAGGCCGGCTTGACCATGCTCGACGTATAGATGGCACGCGGCGTAGTACAGCTAAACTCCACGGTATCGCCTACATGCGCCGGTACCTTGGTCGTGGAATGGCTCACAACCAGCGGCACCACACCGCACTCGCGGCAGCGCGTATCCATTACGCGCTGAACGCTCGGCTCATGCGTGCCCTCGCCCAAAACAACCAATCGCCCAGGCTTAATAACCGCAGCCTTCTCCCCCGCAATGGCCTCGAGCGTATCGCCCAAAATACGTGTGTGATCGAGCCCAATACCCGTAATGGCGACGGCCACGGGATCAGTCGCACTCGTAGCATCCCAGCGTCCGCCCATGCCAACCTCAAGCACGGCAACATCCACGCGAGCCTCGGCAAACACCACAAGTGCAGCAGCCGTCAAAAGGTCAAACGGCGTGATGGTATAGGCGCGCTCCCCCGCCGACACACGACGGGCATTCACTCGATGCCCCGCCTCAACAGCGGCCGAAACGCCACGGGCGAATGCCTCATCGCTCACGACGCATCCATCGACTTCCATGCGCTCGGGATAGCGTACCAGCTGTGGCGACGTATACAGCGCGGTCTTGAGCCCCTCACCACGAAGAATGGCAGCCGAAAAACGCGTAGTCGAAGTCTTGCCATTGGTACCGGCGACCTGAATGCAATCGAAATACTCGTCCGGACGTCCCAGCTCATCAAGCATATCGACAACCGTCTCAAGCAGAGGACCAGCATCCCCAGAAATCCGTCCCGTATCGGCAGCAAGCCCCACAGCCTCACCAAACGAAAGCAACTCAAACGAGAAAGGAACGACATACGACCCCGAACGCTTAGCCATAACCCAAAGTCCCCTCAACATAAAAAGAGACCCGAATCAACAACGAGCCCCTCCCATTCAAAAAATCAGCCAAACACCGCTTTGCAGCGAGATCAAGGCCACGACCAAGTGGCTCTGACAGGCAACGGACGACCCCGTAGCCGCTATGGGAGCGGTTTGGGGCTTTGCTCGATACAAGTTCCGCACGAGCCGAAGGCCACTTAATGTGGCCTTCGTGCGAGCAGGACTGTCCGCAGTAGCGAGCAATGCCCCAAACCGCGTCCCCCAGTAACGCCTACGAGAAGTCAGCAACCTGCGAGGCCAGCGCCGCAAGGATCTCCTTGAGCTCAGCTGCACGGTCCCTCTTCTTCTGGACCACTGCGGGCGCGGCCTTGGCAACAAAGCCCTCGTTAGCAAGGGTCTTCTCGCAGCCGGCAAGCTCCTTCTGAGCCGCGGCGATTTCCTTCTCCAGGCGCGCCTTCTCGGCCGAAAGGTCGACCTTGCCCTCGAGAACCACAAAGACCTCGACGCCGCTGTCGACCACGGCAATGCTCGCAGCCGGCTTCTCGACGTCGGTACCCATGACCAGCGAGGCGGTGTTCGCCAGCGGCTCGATGGTCGAACGCAGGCTCTCGAGCTTCTCGATGTCCTCGGCGCCGGCGCGCACGACCACGTCGAGCTCGGCCTTGGGGCTCAAGCGATAACGCGAACGCGTGGCGCGAGCGGCAGACACGACGGTACGGCACAGCTCAAACGCGCGCTCGGCGTCCTCGTCAACATACTTGGCGTAGTCGGCGGGCTCGGGCCACTTGGCGATCATGAGCGCCTCGGCGCGGTCAACGTTGCCCTCGGCGTCCAGATCGAGCACGCTCGCCGGCATGTTGTCCCAGATCTCCTCGGTAACAAACGGCATGAGCGGGTGCATCAGGCGAATGGAGGTGTCGAGCACAAAGATCAGGTTGCGCTGCGCCTGCAGACGACCCTCGCCCTTCAGGCGGGCCTTGGTGACCTCGACGTACCAGTCGCAGACCTCGTTCCAGAAGAACTGCTGCACGCCGCGGGCCATGTCGCCAAAGGTGTAGTTCTCGATGCCCTCGGTGACCATCTTCACGGCCTTGGCCAAGCGGCTGAACATCCAGGCGTCGGCCGGCGTCTCCACGACGGGCTCGCCGGGCGTATAGCCCTCCATGTTCATAAGCAGGAAGCGGCTGGCGTTCCAGATCTTGGTCACAAACGACTTGGCCTGGTCGGTGCGCGGGCTGTCGATGAGCTTCTTGGTCTTCTTATCGATGTTCGCGTCGAACTTAACATCCTGGTTGTTGGTGCACAGCGTCAGCAGGTTGTAACGCATGGCGTCGGCACCGTACATGCCAATGAGGTCCATGGGGTCAACGCCGTTACCCTTGGACTTGGACATGCGGCTGCCGTCCTTGGCCAGGATCGTCGGGTAGATGACGACGTCCTTAAACGGCACCTCGTCCAGGAAGTACAGCGAGCTCATGACCATGCGGGCGACCCACAGCGCGATGATGTCGCGCGCGGTGACGAGCGCCGTCGTGGGGTGATGGCCCTCGAGCAGCTCCGGCTTTTGCGGCCAGCCCTGCGTGGCGAAGGTCCACAGCTGCGAGCTGAACCAGGTGTCCAGCACGTTCTCGTCCTGATGCACGTGATGGCCGCCGCACTTGGGGCACACGTCGGTGTCCTCGGTCAGGGCGTCCTCCCAGCCGCAGTCCTCGCAGTAGAACACGGGGATGCGGTGGCCCCACCACAGCTGGCGGCTGATGCACCAGTCCTTGAGGTTCTCCATCCAGGTGGTGTAGGTCTGCGTCCAGCGCGCGGGGTGGAAGGTGACCTTGCCGGAGTTGACGGCGTCGAGCGCCGGCCCCTTGAGCTTGTCGACGGCCACAAACCACTGCTCAGACAGCCACGGCTCCAGGGCGGAGTCGCAACGGTAGCAATGCATGACGGAGTGATCGAGGTCCTCGACGTGATCGAGCAGGTCGTGCTCCTCAAACCACTTGATGACAGCCTCGCGGCACTCGTCGCGGCTCATGCCGGTGAACTCGCCGTAACCCTCGACGACCACCGCGTGCTCGTCGAAGATGTTGATCTGCGGCAGGTCGTGGGCCTGACCCATGGCGTAGTCGTTGGGGTCGTGGGCCGGGGTGACCTTGACGAAGCCGGAACCGAAGTTGGCATCGACATGCCAATCCTCAAAGATGGGAATCTCGCGGTTGACGATCGGCAGCATGACGGTCTTGCCCACGAAGGCGGCCTTCTCGGGATCCTTCGGGGAAACGGCAACGCCCGTGTCGCCGAGCATGGTCTCGGGGCGCGTGGTGGCGACGACGATGTAGTCCTGGCCGTTGACCGGCTCGGTCAACGGGTAGCGCAGGTGCCACAGGTGGCCCTTCTCGTCCTTGTACTCAGCCTCGTCGTCCGAAATAGCGGTAGTGCAGTTGGGGCACCAGTTGACGATGCGCTTGCCGCGGTAGATCAGGCCGTCGTGGTACCAGTCGCAGAAGACCTTACGCACGGCCTGGGCATAGTCCTCGTCCATGGTGAAGCGCTCGTTGTCGAAGTCGACGGAGCAGCCCATGCGCTTAATCTGCTCGACGATGATGCCGCCGTACTCGTGAGTCCAGTCCCAGCAGGCGTCGACAAACTTATCGCGGCCGATCTCCAAGCGGCTGATGCCCTCGCTCTTGAGCTTCTTATCGACCTTGGTCTGCGTAGCGATACCGGCGTGGTCGGTGCCCAGCACCCAGCGCGTGGACTTGCCGCGCATGCGAGCCATACGAATGATGGCGTCCTGGATGGAGTCGTCGGTGGCATGGCCCATGTGGAGCTTGCCGGTCACGTTGGGAGGCGGAATGGTGACGGTGCAGTCGCCCACGCCCTCACGGCGCTTGTAGTAGCCGCCGTCGAGCCACTTCTGCAGGATCGCCGGCTCGTTGGTCGACGGATCGTAGTTCTTGGGCATTTCTTCCATATATCTCTCCCTTGCCCGTGGGGGAGGAATGTAGGCCCGCTAGGGTCTGCATTCCTCCCCTTAGGTATCGATTACTTCAGTCTGATATGACTTCGCTGAGGCTTAAACAAACACACAGAATAACACAGGTAGTTGGGTGTTTTGCGTATATATAAAATAGCCTCCGACCGCGGATGGTCGGAGGCTATTTGCAAGCACGTTTTTGGCAGGTTTACCCGTAAATGCGTTGGGGCTGTTCTTCGCCCTTAACCGCCGCTTCGGTCACGATGACCTTGGCGACGCCCTCCTCGCTGGGGAGGTCGAACATCGTCTGCTGCAGCACGTCCTCGCAGATGGAACGCAGGCCGCGGGCGCCGGTCTTGCGGGCGAGCGCCATGCGGGCGATCTCGTGCAGGGCGGCGTCCTCAAACTCCAGCTCAACGTCCTCGAGCTGGAACATCTTGCGGTACTGTCGTACCACGGCGTTCTTGGGCTCGGTTAGGATCGACACCAGGTCGTCCTCGTCGAGCGCCTGCGTCTGAGTGACGACGGGCGTACGTCCCACGAACTCGGGGATCATGCCAAAAGCGTTAAGATCCTGCGGGAGGACCTGACGCAGCAGGTCGTTCTCGTCGACCGAGGTGGGGCCGGCGATCTCGGAGTTGAAGCCCACGCCCTTGTTGCCCACGCGGTCGGCGATGATCTTGTCCAGACCCACAAAGGCACCGCCGCAGATAAACAGGATGTTGGTCGTGTCGATCTGCAGCAGCTCCTGCTGGGGATGCTTGCGGCCGCCGGTGGGCGGAACGCTTGCCACCGTGCCCTCAAGAATCTTAAGCAGCGCCTGCTGAACACCCTCGCCCGAGACATCACGGGTAATAGAGAGGTTCTCGGCCTTGCGGGCGATCTTGTCAATCTCGTCCACGTAGATAATGCCCACCTGCGCGCGCTCGATATCGCCATCGGCAGCGTTGATGAGCTTGAGCAGGATGTTCTCCACATCCTCGCCCACGTAGCCAGCCTCGGTAAGCGCGGTGGCGTCGGCAATGGCAAACGGCACCTCGAGGATGCGCGCGAGCGTCTGGGCGAGCAGGGTCTTACCGGTACCGGTGGGACCGAGCAGCAGGATGTTGGACTTGGCGAGCTCCACCTCGTCCATATCGTCGTCGATCTGCGAGCCCATGCCATCGTCAAAGGCAGACACCGCGGCGCCGCCCTCGATCACGCGGCGATAGTGGTTGTAAACGGCCACCGACATGGCGCGCTTGGCGTCTTCCTGACCCATGACATAGGCCGAAAGCTCGTCATAGATCTCGTGCGGCGTCGGCACGTGCGTGATGACCTGGCGGTCGTCCTCGAGCTCAAAGCCCTCGGCCTCGGGGTCCACGGCGGGCTGGGATGCAGCCTGACCGTGATCGTTGAGGAAGCCTGGCAGCTTGCCGTTGCGGGCGGCGTCCATAAAGTCCGAAGCCAGCGACTCCTCAAGGATCTCGGAGCAGGCGGCGACGCACTCGTCGCAGATAAAGATGTTGGTCGGGCCCTTTACGAGACGACGGACCTGGCCCTGCTCTTTTCCGCAGAAGGAGCAGCGGATGGGGTTGCCGTTCTCGTCAAAGTTGTCCTGCATGTTACCGGCCATCCTAGGCATCCTTCGCGGCGAGATCGCGCGAGGTGACGATACGGTCGATCAGGCCGTAGTCGAGGGCCTCGGCAGCGGTCAGGTAGTTGTCGCGCTCGGTATCGGCCTGGACCTTCTCGATGGGCTGGCCCGAGGCATCGGACAGAATCTGGTTGAGCTCACGACGGGTCTTCTTGATCTCCTCGGCCACAATCTCGATCTCGGTCTGCTGGCCCTGGGCACCGCCGCTGGGCTGGTGAATCATGACCTTGGAGTGCGGCAGGCAGAAGCGCTTGCCCTTGGCGCCGGCCGAAAGCAGCACGGCGGCCATGGACGCGGCCATACCAACGCAGATGGTGGAGACCTGCGGCTTAATGAAGTTCATGGTGTCCAGAATCGCCAGGCCGGAGTAGACCTCGCCACCGGGCGAATTGATGTAGAGCGAGATATCCTTCTCGGCATCCTGGCTCTCAAGATGCAGCAGCTGGGCAACGACCAGGTTGGCGCTGACGGAGTTGATCTCCTCGCCCAAGAAGATGATGCGGTCGTTGAGCAGGCGCGAATAGATATCGTAGCTGCGCTCGCCGCGCGGCGTCTGCTCGATAACGTATGGCACGAGGGCGGAATCGAACTTAGCGATCATACGCATCTCCATTTCTCTCTTGCGGACCAAATTGGTTCTAGATAAACGTACGGTGCCCGCATGCTATGCATTGGCTGGCACCGTACGAAGCAACCGGATAACCGGTGTATAACTTTACCCCATCACGGGCGCACCCATGCGCTCGCGGGCAAGGTGGCGAGAATTACTCGGCGTCCTTGGCGGTCTCGTCGACCTCGGTCACCTTGGCATTCTCGACCAGGTGGTCAACGGCCTTGGAACGACGGATGGACTCGCGGACGGCAGGCATGCGGCCATCGGCGATGAACTCGGCCTTGGAAGCCTCGACGTCCTTGACGCCGGCCTTCTCGAACTCGGCGTTGATGTCGTCCTCGGTGACCTCAATCTTGAGCTCACGGGCGAGGGCGTCGAGCGCCAGGGACTCACGGGCAACGTCGTTGGCCTGCTTGTGCAGGTCGCCGATGAACTGCTCCATGGTCAGGCCGGAAGCGGGCAGCCAGGTGTCCAGCGTCATGCCGCGGGCAGCGAGGTTGGACAGGAAGTTCTGGCCAAGCTCCTCAAAGACGGACTGCTCGTAGTCGGCGTCCATCTCGTCGAGCTGCAGGCGCTCGGCGAGAGCGGAGACGCAACGGTTCTCCTTCTCGGCCGGGAGGCGGGAAGCCTTGTCCTGCTCGATCTCGATCTTGATGGCGTCGCGCATAGCGTCGATGCTGTCGAAGCCAAAGTTGGACTTAACGAGCTCGTCGGTGAGCTCGGGGGTGTTGCGGACCTTGATGCCCTTGACGGTGACCTCGACGGTGTGGGTCTCGGCCTCCTCGCCCTCCTCGCCCTCCTCGACCTCGTCGGTCCAGGTAACGGACTTGACGTCGTCAACGTTGGCGCCGATCAGGGCCTCGTTGAACTCCTTGGGGTTGCTGTCGCTACCGGCGATGAGCATGCGGCCCTCGGCGGCAAAGTTGTCAGCGTTCTCGACGGCCTTGAGGTCGACGGTGACGTAGTCCTCGGCCTCGACGGCGCGACCCTCGACGTCCTCGAAGGTGGCACGGTAGCTGAGGAGCATCTCGACCTGGTTGTTGATCTCGGACTCGGTGACCTCCGCAGGGGGCATCTCGATCTCGACGGCGTCGAAGGAGGAGAGCTCAGCGGCGGGACGCAGGGAGAACTCGACGGTGTAGGTGTAGTCCTCGTGATCCTTGGCGAGGTCGAGCTCCTTGTAGTCACCGTTCTTGGTGGGGACGATGTCCAGCTCGTTGAGGACGGCGGGCTCGTTGGCAGCGATCAGGTCGTTGGTGGCCTGAGCGAGGGTAGCCTCGGCGCCAAGTGCGGAGTCGATGACCGGACGGGGAGCCTTACCGGCGCGGAAGCCCGGGAAGCGGTACTTCTTGGCGGTGTCCTTGTAGGCCTTCTTGATCGCGGCGTCGACGTCGGCGGCCGGGATGGTGACCGTAGCGGTGAGCTTGGCGTCCTTGACGTCAGAAGCGGTGATGTTCAACACGTTCCTCCTCATACTGCCCAGCTTATCTGAGGTGCTGGTACCTTTATGCAACAAAGAGTCGCGACGGCCGAAGCCGACGCAGGTGCGATGGTGCGGGCGAAAGGACTCGAACCTTCACGGGAATCCCACCAGAACCTAAATCTGGCGCGTCTACCAATTCCGCCACGCCCGCATGAGCGCACAGACTAGGAATGATAGCAGATACGAACGACAAGCGCACGCACACGTTTTACAGGCTCACGACCTCACCACGAGTGCAAAAGGCGGGGCGAGTTGTCCCGTCCCGCCAACTACGACTTGTTCGCTGACCCGCTACTCCCCCAGCAGGGCCTTCTCGGGTGTGATCGGCAGCGAGCGAACCTGGTGGCCGGTGGCGTGTGCCACGGCCGAGGCCACGGCGGCGAGCGGCGTGTTGATGACGACCTCGCCGATCGACTTGGCACCAAACGGACCCGTCGGCTCGTAGCTCGGCTCAAAGGCCACGCGAATGCTGCCGATATCCAGGCGCGTGGGCAGCTTGTAGCTCATAAAGTTGCCGGTGCGCAGACGGCCACGGTCGTCGTGCTCGACGATCTCGTAGAGCGCATGACCGATACCCTGGGCAATGCCGCCCTCGGCCTGGACGCGCGCGAGCGCCTCGTTGATCACGGTGCCGCAGTCGACGGCCGCCGCGTAGTCCACCACGGTCACCTTGCCGGTGGCCTTGTCGACCTCGACCTCGGCAATGCCGGCCATAAACGGCGGGGGCGAAACGGGCAGGCAGGCAGAGGCGTGCGAGGTCAGCGCGTCGCCGCCCGCGATGTTCTTGACGCATAGGTTGGCAAAGTCGCGCAGCGTGAGGTAGCGGTTCTGCTCGCGAGCGGCACGCTCGTCGGACAGGCGCACGTACTGGCCGTCGAAGACCACGTCGACGGCGTCCACGTCCCACATCTGGGCGGCCTTGGCGCAGATCTTCTCACGCAGCTCGGTCGCGGCGTTCTTGGCGGCAAGGCCCGTCACGTACGTACCAGAGCTCGCGTACGAGCCAGCGTCGAACGGCGACACATCGGTGTCCACGCCGCGCACCACGATGAGCGAGCTCTCCACGCCCAGCTCCTCGGCGGCAATCTGCGCCAGGATCGTGTCGACGCCCATGCCGTTATCGGTGGCGCCGGTGCCGATGGTAATGAAGCCATCCTCTTCCAAGCGCATGTCGATGCCGGCGATGTCCACGTTGGAGATGCCCGAGCCCTGCATGGTGAGCGCACAGCCCAGAGCACGCACACGGTCGCCCAGGTCGACGGCCAGCGGCTTGTCGCGCCAACCGATCATGTCCATCGCGCGCAGCAGGCAGCGGTCGAGCGCGCAGGCGTTGAGCTTCTCGTTGTAGTACTGCGGCATGATCTCGCCCTCGCGCACGATGTTCTTAAGGCGCAGATCGGCGGGGTCCATGTGCAGCATGTCGGCGAGCTCGTTGACGGCGCTCTCCACGGCAAACTGGCCCTGGGTGGCACCGTAGCCGCGATACGCGCCGCCGCGGTTGGTGTTGGTGTAGACGGCGTCCCAGCTAAATCGGCTCGCCTTCACATGGTTGTAAATCGGCAGGCTCTTGTGGCCCGAGAGGCCGATCGTCGTGGTGGCGTGTTCGCCATACGCGCCGGCGTTGGACAGCGTGTGCAGGTCGATGGCCGTGATGGTGCCATCGTTCATGGCGCCCAGCTTAACGGTCATCTGCATCTGGTGGCGCGAGTTGCCCGCAGTGATGGTCTCCTCACGGGTGTAGCAGCAGTAGCTCGGACGGCCGGTCTGCTGCGTCACAAACGCAACGAAGATCTCGCAGCAGCCCGTCTGCTTGGAGCCAAAGCCACCGCCGATGCGCGGCTTAATGACCTGCACCTGCGACTGCGGAATGTCGAGCGACTGCGCGACCATGCGGCGCACGTGGAAGGGCACCTGCGTAGAGGTGGTCACCAAGATGCGTCCGAATGCGTCAGTCGTCGCGAAGGCACGGAAGGTCTCCATGGGCGCGGTCTGCGTGGCCTGGCTGGTGTAAGTGCGCTCAAAGACGATGTCGCTCTGGGCGAAGGCCTCGTCAAGGTCACCAAAGTCGCTCGTGCCGCTGCACACCAGGTTGCGCGGAACGTCGCCGCCCTGCGGGAACATAAAGGTCACGTCGCCCTCGGGGTGGACCACGATATCGTTATCGAGTGCCTGGGTAAAGTCGAGCAGGGGCTCGAGCACCTCATAGTCGACCTTGATGAGCTTGAGCGCCTTGTCGGCGGCCTCCTCGGTTTCGGCGGCAACGATCGCCACCTCCTCGTTTTGGTAGCGCACGAGGTTCTCGAGGATCAGGCGGTCGTAGGGACTCGGCTGCGGATAGCTCTGGCCGGCGATGGTAAAGCGGCGCTTGGGCACGTCCTCGTAGGTGTAGACGCCAACCACGCCGGGCACCTTCAGGGCGCGCGACGTGTCGATGGAGCGGATCTTGGCGCGGGCATACGGGCTGCGCTTGAGCTTGACGATCAGGGCGCCGGCGGGCACCAGGTCGCCCGTGTAGACCGGACGGCCCTCGAGCAGGGCCTTCGAGTCCTTCTTGGGCTGCTTGTGGGTGATCTGCTTGTAGGAGACGCCGTCGCAGCTGGTGTCGTTGACCGGCAGCTCGGGCATCTCAAAGCCCACCTGCACGCCGGACTCGTTGAGAAAGCGCACGATGGCGCGCAGCTGGCTCTCGTAGCCGCTGCAGCGGCAAAGATTGCCAGCGAGCTGGCGCGAGAGCTCCTCGCGCGTGGCGACGAGCGTCGGGTCCTCCTTGGCGGCGCGGGCGAGCGCCAGCACGTTCATGATGAGGCCGGGGGCACAAAAACCGCACTGCTCAGCACCTTCGGCGGCCATCGCGCGGGCGAGCGCCTCGGACTCGGCCTTGAGACCCTCGAGCGTGGTGATGGTATGGCCCTCGACGCGCGCGGCGGGAACCGAGCAGCTCAGCACCGGGTCGCCGTCGAGCCACACCGTGCACAGGCCGCAGTTGGTGGTTTCGCAGGCGCAGCGTACCGATGCGCAGCCCTGCTCGCGCAGCAGCGCAAAGAGCATGGTGTCGGGGGCAATCTGAACCTTGACCTTGCGACCGTTGAGCATAAAGGAAAGATCGATGAGTTTGGCAGCCATTAGCGCACCTCGCTAGAATCGACGCCGGGCACGCGGCGGCAGGAATACTCGTCCGTGGCGTGCTTGGGAATCTGCACGCCCTCGAGCTCACGGGCAAGCGCGGCCGAAAGCTCGATGCCGGCGGCGCGGCGCACGGCCTGAATCGCCAGCGGCGCCGAGATGCGGCGGCGGTAGTCGGCCGAGCCCCACATGTTGGTGCCATAGCTCAGCGCGCGCACGGACGCGACCAGGGCGCGCAGTTCGTCCTCGGAAGGCTGTTCGCTCTCGAGGCCGCATGCCTCGCCCTGCAGCAGGGTCGCACGCAGCGGGCGGGCACCCACGGTGACATGCCAGGTGTTGTCCCACCAGGCGGCGGTGACGTTGAGCGAGGGGAAGTCGGTCGCAGCCTTGCGCACGGCCTCGTAGCTCGCGCGGTAATCGTGCTTGACGACCACGACGTGCTCGATCACGTCGCGCACATAGCCCATGTCCACGAACTCGGCGAGCGGCACACGGCCGGCACCCGTCAGCTCAACGTAAGAGTCGAGCGCGAGGAAGGCGGAGAGAACGTCCGAGAAGCCAAAGCGGCCATAGATGCTGCCGCCCACCGTGGCGGTATTGCGAAGCTGCACGCCCACGATGTCGTGGACGGCGAACTCAAAGACATTGTTGACAAGCGCGTTGAGCCCGGCATGACGCTCGAGCTGGCGCAGGGTGCACATGGCACCGATGCGAAACTCGGTCTCGGTCTCCTCGATCTGATCGAGTCCGCAGGCCGAAAGGTCAATCGCCGTCGCCACACGACGCGAACCCAGACGCATCCAGATGCCGCCGCCCACAATCTTGTTGTTGCGGTTCTTCTGTAAGAGCTCATAGGCTTCGGCCGCGTTTCCAACACGGACGTAGGTACCGAACTTGAGCACGTTCTCCCCCATCTCTTCACTTGTCCAGTGTCCTCTAGTGTACCAAACGAGGGCGCACGGCCCTCACCACCATAGAAAAAGGCTCCCGGCACAAATGCTGGGAGCCTCATCAGTTGCTATGTCGAGCTGGATTTAGCAGACGCCCTGGGCGAGCATGGCGTCGGCGACCTTCAGGAAGCCGGCGATGTTGGCGCCCATGACGAAGTTGCCCTCCTCGCCGTACTCCTTGGCGGTGTCGTCCACGTTGTGGAACATGCCGCGCATGAGCTGCTCGAGCTTGCCGTCGACCTCCTCGAAGGTCCAGGACAGGTGCTCGGCGTTCTGG
>OGFJ01001202.1_pt1 | contig 17951 bp, 17 predicted proteins | sample 1570861 | NCBI WGS metagenome assembly OGFJ01 (sample SAMEA2582060, study PRJEB24529) | metagenome | biome: Human gut stool | place: China | collected 2011
AGACCCATTGGAAGAGTCAAGTATGCACTGGCTTAATTCCGCCAACGGGTTATTCTTGTTTTTGCAGGTTCATCCCACGGAAAAATCCTATATTTGCCACTTACATAAGGAATATGTATGGAAACCAAATCTACGCTCTATAATGAGTTCCCTCTTTTTCTGAAGCGATATTTTCCCTATAAGGTACAGAAGATATCGCTGAATGCCGGTTTTACGTGCCCCAACCGGGATGGAAACAAAGGAGTCGGCGGTTGCACCTATTGTAACAACCAGACCTTCAACCCCGATTATTGCCGTACGGAGAAATCCATTACCCGCCAGCTGGAAGAGGGCAAGCAGTTCTTTGCACACAAATATCCGGAGATGAAGTATCTCGCCTATTTCCAGGCCTATACCAATACGTATGGCGAACTGGAAGACCTGAAGCGGAAATACGAGGAAGCCTTGTCGGCAGACGGGGTGGTGGGCCTGGTCATCGGCACCCGTCCTGACTGTATGCCCGACAGCCTGCTGGACTATCTGGAGGAGATGAACCGGCATACATTCCTTTTAGTGGAGTACGGCATAGAGAGTACCGACGACAAGACACTTTGCCGCATCAACCGCGGGCATACTTTCCATGCCGCCGCCGATGCGGTGGAAAGAACCGCTTCACGCGGAATCCTGACCGGTGGGCATGTCATCCTCGGACTGCCGGGCGAGACGCACGAAAGTATCGTGGTACAAGCCGGCGTACTGTCCCGTCTGCCGCTCACTACCCTGAAGATGCATCAGCTGCAACTGATAAGGGGCACCCGCATGGCTTTAGAGTACCGGCAGCATCCCGAAGATTTCCATCTGTTCGGTGTGGACGAATATATCGACCTCGTGATAGACTATATCGAGCATCTGCGGCCGGACTTGGTGCTGGAGCGTTTCGTCTCCCAGTCTCCTAAGGAACTGCTCATTGCACCCGACTGGGGACTGAAAAATTATGAATTTAACCACCGTATACAAAAAAAAATGCGCCAGCTTGGAGCTTATCAGGGAAAGAAATATGAAATGTGAGAAAAAAGCCTTATTTTTGCGGCTGTTTGAATGTAGAATCAATCTAAATAAAGAAGTTTTATGAACCAGAAGACTATGATAAAAGGAAAAATACACTATGTGGGAGTAAATGACCGTAACAAACACCTGTTTGAAGGTTTGTGGCCATTACCTTATGGAGTGTCTTATAACTCTTACCTGATAGACGACGAAACAGTGGCTCTGATTGATACGGTAGATGCTTGCTATTTTGAGGTATATCTCCGTAAAATAAAAAGTATCATAGGTGAACGCCCTATCCAATACCTTATCATCAACCATATGGAGCCCGATCATTCCGGTTCTATCCGCCTCATTAAGCAGCATTATCCCGATATTGTTATTGTAGGTAACAAGCAAACTTTCGGTATGATCGAAGGTTATTATGGAGTGACAGGTGAACAATACATTGTGAAAGATGAAGACTTCCTGGCATTAGGACATCATAAACTACGTTTTTATCTGACTCCCATGGTGCACTGGCCCGAAACCATGATGACTTTCGACGAAACGGAAGGTGTACTATTCTCCGGCGACGGCTTCGGCTGTTTCGGTACATTGGATGGCGGCTTCCTCGATACTCGCATCAATACCGACCGTTATTGGGACGAAATGGTGCGTTACTACTCTAATATTGTAGGCAAATACGGTTCTCCGGTACAGAAGGCTTTGCAAAAGCTGGGCGGTTTGCACATTACGACTATTTGTTCTACTCATGGTCCTGTTTGGACAGATAATATTAGTAAAGTAATAGGCATTTATGATAAACTGAGCCGTTATGCTGCCGATGAAGGTGTGGTAATTGCCTATGGCTCCATGTATGGCCATACGGAACAGATGGCAGAAGCTATTGCTGCTGAACTTTCAGCACAAGGCATCAAGAACATTGTGATGCATAATGTAAGCAAGAGTAATCCTTCTTATATTATTGCAGACATTTTTAAATATCGTGGCTTAATTATTGGTAGCCCTACTTACAGTAACCAGATTTATCCGGATATAGAATCTTTACTCTCTAAGATATTGATTCGTGAGATAAAAGGTCGCTATCTGGGTTATTTCGGTTCGTTCACCTGGGCAGGCGCTGCGGTGAAACGTATGGCAGAGTTTGCAGAAAAGAGCAAATTTGAAATTATAGCCGATCCTGTAGAGATGAAACAGGCAATGAAGGATATCACTTACGAACAATGCGAACACCTGGCACGTTCTATGGCAGACCGCCTGAAGAAGGACAGGGAATAATTGACTGAAAATACCCCTAATTTATTAACCTGATAAAAAACAATTGCAATGAGATTAATCATTCAACCGGATTATCAATCCGTATCTAAGTGGGCTGCTCACTATGTAGCTGCTAAAATTAAGGCTGCTAATCCGACGCCTGAAAAACCGTTTGTCCTGGGTTGCCCTACCGGTTCATCACCGCTTGGCATGTACAAGGAGTTAATCGACCTGAACAAGAAAGGAATTGTTTCCTTCCGGAATGTAGTTACTTTTAATATGGATGAATATGTCGGCTTGCCGAAAGAACATCCCGAAAGCTACTATTCTTTCATGTGGAATAATTTCTTCAACCATATTGATATCAATCCGGAGAATACCAATATCCTGAATGGTAATGCTGCCGATCTGGATGCTGAGTGTGCCCGTTACGAAGAGAAGATCAAATCTTATGGTGGTATCGACCTCTTTATGGGTGGTATTGGTCCCGACGGACATATTGCTTTCAACGAACCGGGTTCTTCTTTGTCTTCCCGTACACGTCAGAAGACGCTGACGACGGATACTATCATCGCCAATTCCCGTTTCTTTGATAACGATGTGAATAAAGTGCCTAAAACAGCCTTGACAGTAGGCGTAGGTACGGTACTTTCAGCTAAGGAAGTGATGATTATTGTAAACGGACATAATAAAGCTCTTGCACTCTATCATGCTGTAGAAGGTGCCATCACACAAATGTGGACCATCAGTGCGTTGCAAATGCATGAAAAAGGTATTATTGTTGCTGACGATGCAGCTACTTTTGAATTGAAAGTAGGCACCTATCGCTACTTTAAGGATATTGAAGCAGACCACTTGGATCCGGCTTCTTTGCTGAAGTAAATCTTCATATAAAAGTGAATTGCGCAATTCGTTTTCTGCTGATAAGTGTGAAGCGGGTTGCGCATTTCTTTTCTGAATTGTCCACCTTTCATTAGAAAAATCTCTTTTTTAATGAGGTAATGTGCTGAAAATTAATTGTCTTTTGGATGTTAATTTTGTCCACTCTCTTTTGCTTGTTATTATCTTTATCATTCCTATCTTTATAGCTTCGAAATGAATGAATCGTTTGAATATGAATGATGCGGATTGCTCCTTTGATGACTTGCTGTGCCAATCTCTCTCATTATTCCACCAGTTCCGGTTGTATGACGACCATGTGGAAGAGGATAATGCTTTTAAATTCTTGAGAGAAGCGGAAAAAGTAGTCGCTGATAATAAAGATGGAGTCTGTGTGGCTAAATTGGGATGTGTAATAGAATGCCTTGCACACAGGTTTTATATAAATGATAATACAGACGGCATATTGGAAGAAGTGGATACTTTCCTGATTAAATTCTGGAAAGGGATAAAACAGCCTTCTTCCGAGGCATTCATTGCTTCTTTATGGGTTGGAGAATATTTTCTTTTGCGTTTGAAAAATCCGGAATCCCGTTTCCGTAGCCGTAGTAAGAAGATGGTTTCTAAAATTCTGTCGTTTATGGCAGATATGCTTCGTAAACCGGAAAAACAAAAGACATGTACCCTTTCTTCTGTCGTTGTTCTTGAAGAAACCGTCGATTGGATTAAAGAAATATGTGATATGCATATTTGTGAAAAGCAGATTGTCGTTTTGCTGGAGAGGCTTTATCATCTTCAGGAAATAGGGATGTTACAGCAAGAGGAAGATGAAACAAAAAATACTTTGAGGCAGCAAATGTGGGATTTTTATTATTGAATGTTATCTTTGTAGCTTCTAACATTCTTATTAACTTTATCTATATTATGAAGAAGTCTATACTTTTGCTTTTTATACTTTTCTGTTTATCATGTATCATTCCGGTGGTCCGGGCTGCAGATACAATTTTTATCCGTGAGACACAAGTTCCGGTTTTGATAGAAAGAGTGGATAATGTATTGTTCTATTTGCGTTTGGATGCTAAGGAAAGTACGATGTTGAACAGAGTCATTCTGAATTTTAGAGAAGATACTAATCTTTCTGATATCCAATCGGTAAAGCTTTACTATAGTGGCACTGAAGCCTTGCAGGATAGAAATAAAGGGCGCTTTACTCCCGTAGAATACATATCAAGTCATACTGCCGGAAAGACTTTGGCGGCAAATCCTTCCTATTACATTAAAAAGGCGGAAGTGATTAGACTCCAAAAACGCCTTATTCTCGATGCTAACCAGAGTTTGTTTCCGGGGATTAACTTCTTCTGGGTCAGTTTACAGATGAAACCGGAAACTTCGTTGGATGCTAAGGTCAGAGCGGCCATTGCTTCGGTTACTCTGGATGGCAAAGAAGCACCTCTAAATGTTGTTTCTCCGCAAAATATTGAGCATCGGATGGGGGTGGGGGTACGTCATGCAGGCGATGATCATTCGGCAGCATATCGTATTCCGGGATTGGTGACTACTAATAACGGAACTTTGTTAGGCGTTTATGATTTACGCTATAACAGCAGTGTCGATCTTCAAGAACATGTAGACGTCGGTTTAAGTCGTAGTACGGATGGGGGAAAGACGTGGGAAAAGATGCGCCTGCCTTTGGCTTTTGGTGAAATGGGTGGACTGCCTTCGGCACAGAATGGGGTGGGTGATCCGTCTATATTGGTGGATACGAAGACTAATAATGTATGGATAGTTGCCGCTTGGATACATGGTATGGGAAATCAACGTGCCTGGTGGAGTTCACATCCGGGATTGGATCTGAATCATACGGCACAACTTGTCTTGGCCAAGAGTACGGATGATGGTAAAAGTTGGTCAGCCCCTATTAACATTACTGAACAAGTGAAAGATCCTACTTGGTACTTCTTGTTGCAAGGACCCGGACGTGGAATCACAATGGAAGATGGCACATTAGTGTTTCCCATTCAGTTTATAGATTCTACCCGTGTGCCGAATGCGGGTATCATGTATAGCAAGGATCAGGGTGAAACTTGGAAAATACATAACTACGCACGTACCAATACCACAGAGGCGCAGGTTGCTGAGGTGCAGCCGGGAGCCTTGATGCTGAATATGCGTGATAATCGGGGTGGAAGTCGTGCTGTGGCGATTACGAAAGATCTGGGTGAGACATGGATTGAACATGAATCTTCGCGTAAAGCTTTACAGGAGCCTGTTTGTATGGCAAGTCTGATTCATGTAAAAGCCGGTGAGAATGTTTTAAACCGGGATTTACTCATATTCTCTAACCCCAATACAACGAAGGGACGCCATCACATTACTATTAAGATTAGTTTGGATGGAGGTGTAACCTGGCTACCGGAACATCAGTTGCTGTTGGATGAGGACAACAACTGGGGATATACTTGTCTTACCATGGTTGATAAAGAAACTATTGGCATCCTTTATGAAAGTAGTGTAGCTCATATTACGTTTCAGACCATAAAATTGAAAGATATTGTTAGATAGTGATTCGCATAAATAGCTAAAATCATTATCTTTGGCACTGTTATAAAACAAGAAGATTTGAAGCATGCGAAAGAATCTATATCTGATATATGCATTATTATGCCTATTAGGACTTCTCTGGAACTGTACCTCTTCTGTTGATAAAGCAGATCTTCTTTTGTCGCATGCCGGAGAGTGTATGGAGATACATCCGGACAGTGCTCTATATCTTTTGCAACAGATACCTCACCCGGATAGATTGCATGGTCGCCAGCAAGCAGACTATGCCTTCTTGCTGACACAAGCGCGAGATAAGAACTATTTGGATAGTTTGCAATCTGATTCTCTGATAAAAATTGCAATAAATTATTATGAAAACCATAATGATAAGGTAAAAGTCGGAAAGGCATCTTTTTATTATGGAAATGTGCTTTCGTATCAGGATAAAAATACGGAAGCAATGAATGCTTATCTGAATGCACAGATTTTATTGGAGGGAACTCAGGAGCATAAACTGCAAGGATTGCTGGAAGAAAATATCGGAATGTTGAATTATAACCAAAGAATGTATGATGCTTCTATTCTGAACTTCAAGAAGACGGTTGATTACTATAAATTGGCAGGGGATACTTTAGGTGTTGTATATGGATACCGGAATCTGGCGCGTGGATATATGATGAAAGCCAGTAATGACACCGCCAGATGGTATGTTGATGAAGGATTAAAGCTTTTGCCGGATACTACGCATCGGGTACGTTCCTCTCTTTTTCAGATACTTGGAATCATGGCTGAGAAAGAGAAAGATTACGAAGCGGCTGTTGGCTTTTTCTGGAAAGCTCTTTCGAGTGATTCCAATACTCTTAGTCAATATCACTATTATATATCCTTAGGTAAGGCTTATCTATCTATGGGAAATTTAGATGAGGCCGAACGATGCTTCAAGAAGGTGGTGAAGAGTAGTAAGAGGTATACACGGGCTGGAGCATATAATTATTTGTCTAGGTTAGAAGAGACAAGGAAGAATTATAAGGATGCTCTTTTTTACAAAGAACAATCCGATTCTTTGTTGGAGATTGTACATAATGAAGACTTGCGGAAACAAATGTTAACCCTGCAAAAGAAATATGATAATGAGAAATTAAGAATGGAAAATGAACAGATTAAGCTGGAAAAAAAGAGTCAGTTCTACTTAATCCTGTTAATTACTATTCTAATGGTAATTTCTATCATAATAATCAGGACTAAATACAGAAGACGCTTTCAACGGAACATCGATACAATCAGAAAAAATCAAAAAGAAATAGAAGAATATGCATTCCGTATAGATGAGTATAAACAGAAGAGTGAAGAAGAGCAGTTAGCAAAAAAGAAGAAAATAGCTGATTTGAACGGAAAAATAATATTGTTGACTGCAGAAAATAAAGAGCTACGCGAAAATACATGCATAAAAGCTTCTTGTGTATTAGAACAGCTGAATAAAGGAGAACTGATCGTTCAAAGGATGACTTTGGAAGAGAGGCGGAATCTCTTTGATTTCATGGACCTGATCTTCGCCAATTTTATCTCCCGTTTAAACTCAAACTATACTATGACAAAAACTGATCTTATCCTAGCGACCTTACTGAAGGTAGGATTTACGACTAATCAGTTGATGTTTGTTTTTGATTGTGAGCGGAATTCTGTTTACCGAATGAAGCTAAGACTAAAGGAACATTTATATATAGATAAAGAAAAGTCATTGGAAGAGTTTATTTTGTTCTTTTAATGGGGGTATTTTTGTCCATACTTTCATGAATAATTCTATTTTATTGGGTTGATTAACAGTGAAATAACGTCCTGATTTTTGTCCATATTCTGTTTTAGGTTATGTGGTTTTAGAGTTTTATCTTTGAGCCAAAATTAAACAATAAAAGCAATGAAATTTAAGTCTGTTTTATGTCTGATAGGATTTTTTTTCCTGTTTACAGTTAATGCCCATTCATCCATGATTGGTGATTTGGAAGTAGTAGGTGAGATAACTTTATCTGGTAATGATATCCCCTTTGAAACAAATTCTGATGATGGAAATAGGCATCGTTCAATAACTCCTGATATTCCTATTATTGCAACGTTGTGCGGGAATAATTTGGTAGAAATCAATTTCTTTGCCGCTGTAGGCGAAGTTGAAATAACCGTTTCCCAGGATGGTGTTCCGGTGTATACTTCTTCTGAGAATATCACTACTTCTATTTTGAAGAATATTCAGTTGTCACCTGACATGACTGGAGCATTCTTGATAGAAATAAAAGGAGATAACGGGGCTTATGCTTATGGATGGTTTAATCTATAAGTCACGGCATCACAGGCACTGTTACTATATTTTCATTATAACTACTGGTTAGGGTGTTGGATACTCAACTATCTAAATACTCTACAGGCGGAAGTTTCTCTGTTGATGGAGGGATTTTCCGCCTTTGTTTTTAATCTATTTCGGCTTGTCCAGATACTCTCTTTTAAACATATCCACGAACAAGAAGAACAATGAGAGTAATAGTGGTCCGAATATGACTCCCATAAAGCCGAATAGAGACAGTCCGATTACTACTCCGAAGATAGTGATTAGCGGGTGTATATCAGCCATTCTTTTTTGTAGGATAAAGCGTATCAGGTTGTCGAGTTGAGAGATAATCAGAGTTCCGAATATAGCCAGGCCGATACCATTGAAGAGATCGCCGGATAATGCCATATAGACAGCAATCGGGAACCAGACCAAGGCTGTACCTACCATAGGGATGACTGTTGCAAGGCAGGTGAGAAATCCCGTTAACAGAATATCCGGAACATCAAAGAACCAGTAACCTATCATGGCCACTCCACCTTGTATGATTGCCAGTAAGGGAATGCCGACCGCATTGGAGTGTACAATCATCTTTATTTCTCTCACTACATGATCTTTATTCGCTTTATTAAAGGGAAGTATGTCACTGATATATTGCTCCATCTTTTGTCCGCCTATCAGCATGAAGTATAGAACAAATACCAATACAAAGAGATTGACAGCAAAGCTACTGATACTACCCATTACGAATTGTCCTATGGCAGGCAGTGCAGAAATAATAAAAGAAGTGGTGTCTTTACCCAGAACATCATAGCCGGTCCTGTTTTTTATGATATTGGCCATATCTTCAATGGGGGCAATAATGCTTTGAGGATCTAAGTTGATGTCTTGTAACTTGCTGACTAATAGCCATACAGCCAATGCCAAAGGAACTAAGAAGAAGAGAATGGCTTCAGTGGTAATGAGGGTAGCAGCGATGCTTCGTTTCATATTCCGCTTGTCGGTCAGATGTATCATCTGCTTTCTGACCAGTATGTAGATAGTCAGTGCACCTAATAGACCACCCAGAAAGGGTGTAATCTGTAAAAACAGGATTATCCCCAGTCCGATGATAATAGTAATTAGTGAATATTTCCAGTATTTTTCTTTTGTACTCATATCCTTTTTGTTCGTTTTCTTAAAAAACAAACAAAAGGGGGATTTGGTTGATTATTATCCTTCATTCAACCAGCCTTTTCCTTGGCGTACAATCTCTGCCTCTCCATTGGTACAGTCCACAATGGTGGAGGATTCCGTGCCACCGATTCCACCATCGATAACCAGATCGACAAGGTCACCGAACTTTTCATCGATTAATTCCGGGTCGGTACAGTACTCCATGTCTTCATGTTCTTCGTGAGGCAGGGTAGTAGTCATAATAGGGGCATCCAGAATGCGGGCTATCTCCTGGATAATGGCATTATCAGGCATACGGATACCAACCTCCTTCCGGTTGCGGAATATTTTAGGCAAACGGGTAGTGCCGTTCAGGATGAAAGTGAAAGCACCGGGCAGGTTCCTTTTCATCAATTTGAATGTATTGTTATCTACTTTGGCATATTCACTGATGCTGCTCAGGTCATAGCAAATAATAGAAAGGTTGTTTTTGCGCGGATCAATTTCTTTGATACGGCAAATACGTTCGATAGCACGCTCTTTCAGCCCATGGCAACCAATGGCATACATGGTGTCGGTGGGATAGATGATAAGTCCACCGTCATTCAGAATATCCACTATCTGTTGCAGGTCTTGTGGATTGTTGTTCTTTTCGTACAGTTTCAGAAGCATAGGGCTGGTTGTTAGTCTATATATAATAACACAAAAGTAGAGAATAAGTTTCTTATTATCAAATAAGTGTGGCTTATTTCTTGGATGATTTTTTTCGAAGTTCTTCTGCCAGCCTCCACTGTAATGCAGCTTCTACTTCTTTTCCTGCCTGCATCAGGGCATCGCCAAAGAGTTCGTGTGCTCCGGCATGGTCGGGTTTCAGGGTGGTAGCCTTGTCCAGATCGGCAATAGCGCCTTCTGTTTCCTGTTGTTTCAGTCGCAGTTTTCCCCGGTTATAGACAGCTTTAAATTCTGCCGGACGTAGTTTTACTGCCCGTGTGAGGCATTCTTCCGCTTCAATATATCTTCCGTCATTGAAGAGGGTGATTCCTTTGCGTATCCACGCATCCGCATATTCGGGATAGAGTTCCAGCGCCTTGTCATAGTTGGCAATGGCGGCACGGGAGTCATGGGCAAGAGTGATAGATTCATTGCCCATAAGGTAATACTCTCGTGCATAGGCTTGCAGTCGTTTTTGCTGTTCGGCCATCTGGGCTTTTAGTTGATCGTTGTTGTCACGTAGCTTGTTGATAACACCTAACTTGCGACGGATGAGGCGTTGTATAACAGGCTTTTCTATGTCGTATCGGGAGTGTATAGCCTTGAAGAAATGATTGAGAAAGACTTCGAAATCTCCTTGGTCAAAAGCTTTGGTCGCAGCAGCATATTCCACGTCGGCCTGTGCTTGTTTCAGGGCTTTGTCGATGGCTTGGCGGTTGTTGAAGCGTCCGGCAAAGTTGACGATTTCGGGGCGGACGAAAACATCGGCACGGTTGACAGGCTTTTTGAGCTGGATGCCGTCCAGTGAGGTACAACGGCTAAGTGCTACGTATTCTTTTCCTCCGGCAAATCCACCGCCGGTGAAGTCGATGACTACACGGCTGAAGGTCAGTCCCTGGCTTTCATGAACAGTGATTGCCCATGCCAGCCGTACGGGGAACTGGGAAAAAGTACCCAGGACTTCTTCTTCAATCTCTTTTTTCTTTTCGTTGTATTTATAGCGGATATTTTTCCAGTGTTCCGGCTTGACGTCACATTCTTTTCCATCATCGGTGATGACGTAGAGAGTTTCTTCTATTTCATCAAAGCCGCTGACTATGCCAATAGTACCATTCACCCAGCGGCGGTCGAAGTCATTTTTGATAAAGATAACCTGTGCTCCCGGTTTTAGTACCAGCTCGCGCGATGTGGGCAGGCTGCTTTCCGGGAAATCTCCTGTGACTTCACCCCGGAAGGTAACAGAGTCACCGGGTAGTTCTGCCAGTTTCTGGTCGTTGATGTAGTCTACATTATCGCGGCGTGTAGCGAGGGTGATGTACATATCTTCCTCATTTTCCTCAATGTCAGTGCCATAGCGTGTATTGAGTAATTGCAAGTCGGCTGCACCGGCGGTGTTACTGCGGATATGGTCCAGAACACTGACAAATACTTTATCCGTTTGACGATACACCTTTTGGAGTTCGATGGAAACAAGGTCTATCTGGCTGAAAATTCTTGCTGAGAAAAAGTAAGGAGTAGGATAGAAGCGGTTTAGTATTTCCCGTTCATCTCCCTTAACGACAGGCTCGAGTTGGAAAACATCACCTACTAACAGAAGCTGTTTTCCGCCGAAGGGCTCACGCAGGTTGCGTGAATAGACTCGCAGGATGCGGTCTACGGCATCGATAATATCCGCCCGTACCATGGAAATCTCGTCGATAATGATAAGTTCCAGTTCTTCCAGTAACTTTCGCTGCGGTTTGGTATACCTGAAGAATTCGTGGATGCGCCCGCGTTGCAGGCTCAGGTTCGGATCATCAGGTAGCAGAGGATGAAACGGTAATTTGAAGAAACTGTGCAAGGTGCTGCCACCGGCATTGATGGCGGCAATACCGGTAGGAGCCAATACTACATACTTCTTTTTTATATTCTCGCAGATATATCGCAGAAAGGTAGACTTACCCGTACCTGCCTTTCCGGTTAGAAATACGGACTGGCGAGTATATTGTATAAGACTCAGGGCATCCTGAAACTCTTTATTGTTGGTATCTATCGACTGCGACAAGGTAGAATGAAATCGTATTTAAATGATTGAAAAATGTTTGAGCGCATTGGCTATTCCGTTTTCGTCCACTGAGGTGGTGATGTAGTTGGCATGTTCCTTCACTTCATCCACTGCATTACCCATAGCCACACCAATGGCAGCATGGCGTAACATGCTTACATCATTGCCGCCATCTCCGAATGCCATCGTCTCTTCCAGGCGAATGCCGAAATGACGAATAATTTCGTCGATTCCCTTTTGCTTGGTATTTCCTTTTGCGGTAATGTCGGTAAAAGCAGGAAACCAGCGTCCGGCTTCACAACCGGGAAGTTGTGGGAGAATAACTTTCTCTTGCTCCAGGGTGATGAACGGAGTCATCTGGAATATTTCTTGTCTGATAGCTTCTTCGGGTGTCTTTTCCGGAATTATATCCACCCTAAGATAATCGTTGAATATCTTCTTTACCATCTTATCAGGTTGGCAGACACAGACATCATGCTCACTCACGAAAATGCAAGGGAAATTCTGCTCAGCAGAGATACATGCAAGCTTTTGTACGTCAGTGGCAGGAATTGCACTCTTATAAATCACTTCTTTGCCTACGAAACAATATCCGCCGTTCATGGTTATATAACCATCTATGAGTTCACGGTCCTGCAAGGCAGAAAGGTTGTTGATGATAACTGCGGGGCGTCCCGTAGCGATAAAAATCCGAATGCCTTTGGCTTTGGCAGCGGCGATGGCTTCGATGGTGGTTTCGGGGATAGCATGTGTATCAAAACTCACTAAAGTGCCGTCGATGTCAAAAAACAGGGCTTTAATCATATATTTTTTATTTTACTTGGATGCAAAAGTACTCAAAAGTGAGGATATTTTGTACTTTTGTCTCCTAAAGAAATCGTAAATAGTGACTATACATTAATAAAATAGCAAAAGCTGTTTTGAACGTAGTTAAATCGTAGATGAAAAAGCATTCCTTCAAAGATTGGTTGATCGCTGTACGCCCTTGGTCATTCCCGGCGTCGGCAATGCCGGTGATTGTGACGCTGGCGTATTTGTATTGGGCATACGGGGTAATAGAGTGGGCGAACGGACTGCTGGCGTTGGTCGGTATTGTTATTTTCCATGCTTCGGGAAATGCATGGAGTGATTATTTCGATTTTGAACGAGGAGTAGACCGCGTAGATACCTTCGGTGTGAAGACTCTGACGAGTGGGCAATTCATGCCATTGGAAATACGCAACCTGGCTATAGGATTAATGGTACCGGCAGTGGTTATCGGCCTTTGGCTGGTTACACGTACCGGACTTCCCTTGTTATGGATAGGAGTTTGCGGTGCCATGTGTTCGTTGCTCTATCCGTGTCTGAAGTACCGGGCTTTCGGTGATTTTGTTATTTTCGTGGCTTATGCTATTCTGCCTACTTTGGGAATAACTTATATAACAATGGGGAGATTCCTGCCTGATGTATGGTTGATCATTGTTCCGGTAGGATTGATAACAGTAGCCATCCTGCATGCTAATAATACGCGTGATATCGGTACGGATGTACGGGCAAAGATCAGTACGCTTGCTATGAAGTTGGGAGTGAAGACTGATATTTACCTCTATATGTTTGAAGTACTGTTTCCATTCTTGTGGATTGCGATTTGTGCATTACTGGGCTACTTTCCATGGTGGTCTCTGTTGACTATAATAGGAATTCTGCCGGCTATAGCCAATGCCCGTACTATGTTGCGGTTACCGAAAGAAGGGATTGGTGCAATCTCTAATCTGGATGAAAAGACGGCGAAACTGCAACTTTTGTTCAGCTTACTGTTTACGGTTACATTTTTAATATAGTATGAAACGAATTATCATCCCTTTGCTGATAGCTGCTTTCTTGTGGTTTTTCATGTTCTCTCCCTGGACAAGCGGCATATTCAACTTCTGGACAGCAATGAGCTTTTCAGCGGTTATACTGATGAATATGTCTTTTGCACTTCGTCCGCAGTGGTGGGTAGAAGATGTGAAGTTCGATTGGAAGAATATTGCCGGAGGTGTGGCTTTGTCCGTTGTATTATGGGGAATATTCTGGATAGGGGATAAAGCTTCTGCCTGGCTTTTTGACTTTGCCCGCCCGCAGGTAGAACTTATTTATGGTATGAAGACCGGGGAAAATCCCTGGCTACTCTCTATACTGTTACTCATATTGATAGGCCCTGCAGAAGAAATCTTTTGGCGTGGCTATGTACAGAATGCACTATCGAAACGTTGGAACTCGAATACAGGTTTCATTGTGACGACGCTGGTCTATGCCTTGGTGCACATTTGGTCGTTTAACTTTATGCTGGTGATGGCAGCATTGGTAGTTGGAGCTATCTGGGGACTGGCTTACAGGCTGTATCCGCAGAAGTTAGGGGCACTGATCGTGTCGCATGCGGTGTGGGATGTGGCGGTGTTTGTACTCTTTCCGATATGAGAATGGGTACTATGATTTGTGTGACTTACGTAAATAGAAATAGAACGATGAAATACAATTTTGATGAAATCATTGAACGCCGTGGTACCAACTCCGTGAAGTGGGATGGCGTAAAAAATATCTGGGGACGTGATGATTTACTCCCTATGTGGGTAGCTGATATGGATTTCCGCACTCCGCCTTTTGTAATGGACGCTTTGAAAAAGCGCTTGGAACATGAGGTGTTGGGATATACTTTTGCCTGTGAAGAATGGTATACTTCCATTTGTGCATGGTTGCGCGATCGTCACGGATGGGATATATCCCGTGAGATGTTGACATTTGTCCCGGGGATTGTCCGTGGACAGGCTTTTGCCTTGCAGTGTTTCACTAATCCGGGTGATAAAGTGATGGTGATGACTCCTGTCTATCATCCTTTCTTTCTGGTGACCGAACGCATGGGGCGTGAAGTGGTATATTCGCCTCTGGAACTATGTGACGGACAGTATCAGATTGACTTTGAACGTTTCCGCAAAGATATACAAGATTGTAAAGTGCTCATTCTGTGTAATCCTCATAATCCCGGTGGGCGTGTCTGGACAGCGGATGAACTGAGAGAAATAGCTGTCATTTGTTATGACAGTGGTACTTTTGTGATCTCTGATGAGATACATGCTGACTTGACTCTACCACCTTATAAGCATCATCCGTTTGCCACGGTTTCTGAAAAAGCTGCTGCAAATTCTCTTGTTTTTATGGCTCCCAGTAAAGCATTCAATATGCCGGGGTTGGGCAGTTCGTATGCAATTACCATTGATAAAGGTATTCGTGAGCGTTTCCAGACTTTTATGGAAGCTGGTGAGTTTTCCGAAGGACATTTGCTTGCTTATATCGGTGCGGCAGCAGCTTATATGCATGGTGCGGAATGGCTGGAACAGATGCTCGACTATATAAAAGGAAATATAGACTTTACTGAGAACTACCTGAAAGAATATATTCCGGGCATCAGTATGATACGTCCGCAGGCTTCTTACCTTGTTTTTCTGGATTGTCGCGCTTTAGGGCTGACACAAGAGGCATTGACTCGTCTTTTTGCAGAGAAAGCACACTTGGCTCTGAATGATGGAACCATGTTCGGTGTGCCGGGAGAAGGTTTTATGCGATTGAATATCGGTTGTCCCCGTTCGGTGCTGGAGCAGGCTTTGAAGCAACTACGTGATGCGGTTGTACAGTGATTTAGAAAGGAGACTATACCTTTGTTGCCTGTGAAGGGCTATACTATATGAAGAAACTCTTATATCTTTTCATCATAAGTAGTATTCTGCTGTGTGCTTGCAGGCATACGGACAATACTACTTTGCTTCGCCAGGCGGATGCAGTGATTTATGGAAATTCGGATAGTGCTATGAAGCTTCTGTCATCAATCAAGAATCCGGAGCGGTTGCCGTTTGAGGAAAAGATGCTGTATGGTTGGCTGCGTACATTTGTGCATAACGTACGGGGAAATTCCATGACGGAGGACTCTCTGATTCTTCCGGCATTCGATTACTTTGTTGCCGGTCCGGACACGGTGAAAATGCTTAATTCATTTGTGTTGAAATCCAAGTATTTATATTGGCAGAAAAGGCCTGAAGAAGCTATGTCTGTACTTGATAGTGGTATCGCAGCAGCTACAGCCTGTAGAGATACTTATCTGATGGTCAGCATGCTTGCTGAGAAAGCTAACAGGTATGTATATGTTGATAAGGACTATAAAAAGGCAATAGAAGCACATCTCCGGGCGATTGCTATTCGTGAAGATGAAGGATTGTGCTATTCTTTGGGTATTGCCATGGGACTGCAGGGGAATGATTCTGCTTCTTACTATATGGACCGGAGCATTGCGTTGGTGGAGCAGAAGAAGGATACGGCCCGCTTGGTACATTATCTGCGAAACTATGCACAAATGTTGTCTTATATCGGCAATGATTACGAAAAGGCAGCAGTTGTTTCGAAACGCTTGCGAAGCCTGACGCCGGACGGAGGGCAGATTGCAATGACTGATCTGGTGCTGACAGAATGTTTTCTAAAGATGGGAAAACTGGATTCTGCCCAATATTATCTTGACCAGGGCAGATCGCTGCTTGCTTATCAGGAGAAGTTTCTGACTACAGAAAATATGATGAGTTATTATCAGGGATTGATAGATTATACTCGTCATCGTACGTTTGACTTCCTGAAAGTGATGCGATATAATGACTCTGTTCACAATGCCCTTTATGCCTTGCAAAGTACTATCCGGCGAAAGGACGAAAGCAAAGAGTCACTTTCGAATGCTAACTTGATGCTGACGGTGGAACGGCAAGAGGCACAGCTGACATTATTAGGCTGTTTGCTGTTGTTGGTTGTAGTAGGTGGCGGGGCCTTTTTTTATATCCGGAGGCGTCGTCATCGCTTGATTGAGGCGGAATAACGTATTGAAACACTAAATCGCTTGCTGGTAGATGCTACAAAAGGAGATGATGAACAGAGAGTTGTCGGAAGTACTGATAAAGAAGTGGAAGATGGACAGTTTTTCCGAAAGATACTTTTGCAACAGTTGGGCATTATACGCTTGGTTGCTACACAACCTACATCTCAAAATCAGGAGTTGCTTCGTCGTATATCCGGTATCACGAACCGCGAGTTGCCGGTAGAAAGCCTTTTAGTGTGGGAGGATCTGTATCCCGTAATCGACCGTATATATAATGGGTTCTATACCCAAATGAACCGGCGTTTCGGTTCTGTGCTTATTGATAAGGAACAGCAGCTTTGTTGTCTGCTTTGCGCAGAATTCTCGACGAAAGAGATTAGTGTTGTGACACAACAAAGCATTCCACCCATTTATCAGCGGAAGACAAATATCCGAAAGAAACTTTTAATGGGAGAGAAGGGTGACATTTTCCTCTTCTTTTTATTTACATTACCTTATGGTTTGCTTTGTCTGTTTTACCTGTTTCATTCAGCTGTAATCTTCACTTTATCCCAACTACTTTTTGACTGTCATGGTCTGCATGGTTTCTGGTTTTTCCGTCCACTTCTTTACTTTAATCTCTTCATCTTTTGATTTGTAATCTTTTTGTTTTGCTCTTCTTTTTTTAGTCTTATGTTCTTATCCTTCTATGCTTTTTAGGATTGTTAGTCGATGTAAATTCCATCAGTAAAGGAACTGCTCATATCGCTGTTAGCAACATGTGTGCAACGTACGCGGTAGTAATAACCACCGTCAACGTAAAGCGTTCTGTTGGACATGGCTCTGTTGGTATTTTTATTTTCTTTCTTCCAATTATCATAGTATGACCATTCTTTGTCTTCTTCTTTTGCCCGCTCTACAATTACAGCTATCTGTACACTTTTGACAACCTGTCTTGCAACTGTTGTTCCACCAGCATAGATTTTTCCATTGTCAAGCTTTGTACACTTGGAATAACCCGTTAATAAGTCCTCACCTCTGGTAATCTTCGTATCATACCCTATCGACTCTTCCTCATGCGTCAGCTCCGAACCGTCTATCACTTTACCCTCCGCGGCTCTCGTCTCCTGCATGGATGTCATCGACAATCCTCCGACCAGCATTGCGGT
>OGFJ01001205.1_pt1 | contig 17930 bp, 13 predicted proteins | sample 1570861 | NCBI WGS metagenome assembly OGFJ01 (sample SAMEA2582060, study PRJEB24529) | metagenome | biome: Human gut stool | place: China | collected 2011
GACGAAGTGCATGAATACAGCCGCCGTTATCACGGATAATGCCTGTTGATTCTTTCGACGTGCTCCCCGTCGAGGGCGAGTTTTGCACAGGGTTCGAAAAGAGTTGACAAATGAAGAAAAAAGGGCGGGAGTTGTTTTCTCGTCCTTTTTTCATTCTCTTCTTTTTGTTGCGGCAGAAGGAAGGTGTTTTAATTATGCTCTGTGAAACACCGGGGTGTTTCACAAGTTTGAGGTGAAAAGGGAAGATCGTTTAATTCCTTTCATCCACAAAGTTATCCACAACCCGCGAGAGACCATGAAAAGCAATGACCTGATTGCCAAGGTGATCGTCGACGTGCCCACCCTGGGAGAACTCGATTACAAGGTTCCCGAGGACATGCTCGTCGCGCTCGGAGACAGAGTGCTCGTCACCCTGGGACGCAGACGCGTTGTCGGGATCGTCGTGAATCTTGTGCGGGGGTCGGAGATTGCGCAGAACCGACTTCGGAGCATCACGGCCGTCCTCAACGACATTCCGCCCTTGCCCAGCGAATGGTTGAGGCTCACGCGTTTTGCGGCGGCCTACTATCAGCGTGCCTGGGGTGAGGCCGCGCTCTCGGGGCTGCCCCTCTTTTTGAAGCGGGCGCCGGGAAAGCGTCACGCCGCCGTAATGGAAAGAATGCGAAAACCCGTCGAGAGCGGCGGGCGGCCGGTCAAAGAGCCGGCATTGAACGACGAGCAAAAAGAGGTGCTCGAGATTCTTAATCGAGCCGAGCACTTTGAAACCTTCCTCCTCTTCGGCGTGACGGGATCGGGGAAAACCGAGGTTTACCTGCGGTGGATGGAGGAGACGCTTCGCCGCAAAGAGGACGGCCAGATTCTCTTTCTCATCCCCGAAATCAATTTGACGCCGCAGTCGGTGAACCGAATTCGGAGCCGCTTCCCGGACAGAAACGTAGCCGTTTTGCACTCCGAACTCTCCGACGGAGATCGGGCGCGCAACTGGCTGGCTGTCCACGAAGGACGGGCCGACATTCTCGTGGGCACCCGCACCGCCGTCTTTGCGAGCTTCAAGCAGCTCGCCCTCGTAATTGTGGACGAGGAGCACGACGGGTCCTACAAGGCGGGGGACGGATTGCGGTTTTCCGCGCGGGATCTCGCCGTTTGGCGGGGAAAGGCCAATGACGTTCCCGTGTTGCTCGGATCCGCCACGCCGTCGCTCGAATCGTGGATGAAGGCTTCGGCGGGACAGTACAGGCTTCTCACCATGGCGCACCGCGCTTCGGGCCGCGCCGTGCTGCCCGAAGTCACGCTCACGGATCCTCCGGACAAGGGATCCCGTCGATCACTCACCGACTTCACCGTCTCCGCCATGACGAAAGTGCTTGAGCAGGGGCGGCAGGTGCTTGTCTTCATCAACCGCCGCGGCTACGCGCAGGTCCTGAGTTGTCCGAGTTGCAATTGGGTGAGTTCGTGCCGGCACTGCTCCACCTTCACGGTTTTTCACAAAAGCGACCGCTCCCTCGTCTGTCACCACTGCGGTTGGCGCACCACGGTACCTGATGCCTGTCCCGTCTGCGGTAACGTCGACATTCTGCCCCGTGGAAGCGGAACGGAGAGGATATTCGAGGAGCTTGAGATTCGTTTTCCCGGAAAGCGTGTCCTTCGCATCGACCGCGACAGCGTTTCGCGAAAGCACGAGGCCGAAGAGGCTTTCGCCAAGGTGCATGCGGGCGAGGTGGACATTCTTGTCGGAACGCAGATGGTCGCAAAGGGGCATGACTTCCGGAATGTGGGGCTCGTCGTGATTCTCAACGCCGACGCTCAGCTCCTGAGTCCCGCGACGCGCGCGAGGGAAATGCTCTTTGCGACGCTCATGCAGGTGGCCGGCCGGGCCGGTCGCCACGGTGAAGCCGGTCGCGTGGTGATCCAGACGCGCTTTGCGACGGATCCCTTCTTTGCGGCGCTCGCCAAACAGGACTACCGGTTGTTTGCCGATGCGCTCCTTGACGTGCGGCGGGAGAATTTTCTCGTGCCCTTCACGCACCAGGCGCTCCTTACGGCGCAGGCGCCCACGCTGGCGCAATCGCTTCGGTTCCTCGAGGATGCGGCCGCGGCGGGAGAGGCTCTCGAGGGCGATGCGGTGCGCATCTACGATCCGGTTCCCATGAACATCGTTCGCCTCAAGGAATTGGAGCGCGCGCAGCTCCTCGTCGAGTGCGACGACCGGCCTGCCCTCAACCGCTTTCTGCACGCCTGGCGGTCAACCTTTCGCGCACCCGCGGGGGTGCAGTGGACACTGGAAGTGGATCCTGCGGAGGTCTGATCGGCGGAAATGGTTCGCGGGTCGAGTCGCGGGTTCGATTCCCGTCGTGGAAACCGTATCGGGTTTTCGCGTCAAAGGAGGGACGGCGCCCGGCACTCTCAACCGGCTTTCGCGTGATTCGCGGAAAAGCTCCGAAAGTTTTGCGTCTTGGGCGGACTTTTCGCTATAATCCGTCTCCTCTCCACGTGGTGAAATGGATATCATGCGGCCCTCCGAAGGCCGCGTTACAGGTTCGATTCCTGTCGTGGGGACCAAAATTGTCCTAATTTTTGCCCGTCTCGAGTTTTGATTCGGAGAGGCTGTCCCGGCGCCGAGTGCGGTGTCGGGTTTTTGTTTTTTAGCGGGGTGAAAGCATGCTGGTTCCCGAATCCGTCACGATTTCCCAGAACGGAACCCGGGTGGAGTTGACCTATCCCGGCGAAGCGCCCGTCGTTCTGAGCGCTGAATTTCTCCGTGTTCACTCTCCTTCGGCCGAGGTCCAGGGGCATACGCCCGACGAGGCCGTGCTGCAGGTCGGCAAGGCCGACGTCCGCGTCGAAGGGGCCGAACCGGTGGGGCTCTACGCTCTGAAGCTCATTTTTTCCGACGGCCACGACAGCGGACTCTACAGCTGGGATTATCTGCGCCGTCTCGTGACGGAACACGATCGGCTTTGGGAGGAGTACCTTCGGGCCCTGAAGGAAAAGGGAGCCTCGCGCGACCCGAACGACCCCGCCAACGTGCCTTTCCAGCCCAAACCCCGTCCCTCCTGTTCGCACGCCTGAGAGCCAGTGAAGATGTCCAAGGAAAAGATTTCGGAAAAGCCCCAAGAAGAAAACGACTCCCACAAGATTGACTTCGGCTACCAGCTCGTCGAGGAGGACAGGAAGGCCGATCAGGTCCGCGAGGTATTCGACAGCGTCGCTGCCAAGTACGACGTCATGAACGACGTGCTCAGCTGGGGCTTCCACCGCTGGTGGAAGTTTGTCTGCGTGCGCCGCGCCGCGGTGCAGCCGGGCATGAAGGTGCTCGACATCGCGAGCGGCACGGGGGACCTCGCCCTGAAGTTTGCAAAGAGCGCCGGCGCCGGGAACGTGACGGCGAGCGACATCAATCATGAGATGCTCGCCATCGGGGCGAAGCGCCTGCGCGAAGCGGGACTCCCCTCTCCGGTCGTGGAAGCCGACGCCGAGGCGCTTCCCTTCGCCGACAACACCTTCGACGTGGTGACGGTTTCCTTCGGCGTGCGCAACATGACGCACAAGGATCGGGCGCTTGCGGAAATGCACCGCGTCCTCAAGCCGGGCGGCCGACTTCTCGTGCTGGAATTCTCCCGTTGCTGGAAGATCATCCGCCCCTTTTACGATTTCTACTCCTTCTGCGTCATGCCGCGTCTGGGCGAAATGATTGCGGGGGACGCCGATTCCTACCGCTATCTCGCCGAATCGATCCGCATGCATCCCGATCAGGAAACCTTCGCGGGCATGATGCGCACGGCGGGCTTCGCCAAGGTGACCTACGAGAACTTCACCTTCGGCATCTGCGCTTTGCATATTGGTACGAAATCCTCGGCCTCGTGATCGGGCGGCGCGGCCGCTTTCGTTTACCATCAATACTCCCGGACTGCTTGGGGCAGTCCTTTTTCTTCACCGTTACTGATACGTGGACCGAACCGTGAAAAACTTTCTGGCCGCTTTTGTTCTTTGTCTCGGTCTGATGACCGCTTCCGTGGATGCCGACGCCGCCCGCCGTTTCGGCGGTGGCGGCAGTTTCGGGCGTTCCGCGCCGACCTTCTCGCAAAAGGCCGCTCCCTCGGCGCCGGGAGTGCAGCAGCGTGCGAATCAGGCCCGTCCGCAACAGCAGCAACAGCAGACGCGTCCTCAGCAGACTCCGCAGCAGCGTCCCTCCATGATGCGCAACGTCCTCACCGGCCTTGCCGCCGCGCTGGGGATTTCCGCCCTGCTTTCCATGCTCGGACTCGGCGGCGCCGAAATGGCGAGCCTCGTCATGGGGGCGCTTCTCGCCGTGGTGGCGTTCTTCGCCATCCGCTTCCTGCTCGGGGCCTTCCTCGGCCGCAAGAGCGCGGCCGTGCGCGGCGCTTCGGTGGAAATGCCGCGCGAGCCCGTGCGTCCCGCCGAACCCGAACGAGCGCCCGAACCCCTCCGTTCGTCGCCCGTCGAGTCCGTACGCGAAGAGCCCGTTCGCCGCGGCAGCGTGATGGATGAATTTCGCTCGGGCCGATTCGGTGCCGCGCCCGAAGAAGCGGCCGCCGCCGCGGATGCCGGCACGGCCGACATCACGCCCGACGACTTTGACCGCGCGGCCTTCCTGCGCGTGGCGAAGGAAAACTTCGTGAAGTTCCAGAAGGCTTGGGACACGGGCAACGTGATCGAGCTCTCCGACTTCACGACGCAGGATCTCTTCATCGAAATCACGCATGCCCTGCGCGAGCGCGGCGCGCAAAACTACGAAACGACCGTCCTGCAGCTCGACAATCAGCTCGTGGGCATCGCCCAGCAGGGCGAAGAGTATGTGGCCGTCGTGCACTTCACGGGGAAACTCTCCGTGAGCGGTGAGGAGGAAATCGTCGACGACGACTGGATCCTCACGAAACCCGTGAACAAGGAAGGCGGCTGGCTTCTCGCCGGTGTTTCCGGCAAGGCCTGAGTCTGACCCCCTTTCCCCAAAAAAGGACCCGGAACCGACCCGTTCGGCGCCGGGTCTCTTCGTTTCCGGGGACCCTTTGTAACAAGGGATGACCCCGCAGAAAGGCCTGAAGGGTACGCAGGCGCCCTCTGATAAAATGCCCTTCCGACACAAGAACGGATCCCCCGTCCGCCGATCGGCGCGATCGCGAGGGAGTTTTCGGAGCATTTCATGAACATCGTGATTCTCGCCGCCGGCATGGGAAAGCGCATGCATTCCGTATTGCCGAAGGTGCTGCAGCCGCTTGCGGGCCGTCCCATGCTCGAGCACGTGCTGGAAGCGACGTCCGGTTTTTCCTCGTCTCCCCGCGTCGTGGTCGTGGGACACCGCGCCGAAGACGTGCGGGCCCGTTTCGGCGGGCGTGACGACGTTGCCTTCGCCTTGCAGGAACCGCAGCTCGGAACCGGACACGCCCTCAAGGTGGCCTTCGGTCACTTGGATCCGTCGGATCCGAAAACGTTGGTGTGCCTCGGCGACGTGCCGCTTCTCTCACGTGAAACGATTGCCGCGATGCAGGAGGAGGCTTCCGGACAGGACCTGGTGCTGCTGACGGTGGAGCTTCCCGATCCGACGGGGTACGGGCGCATCGTGCGCGACGAGTTCGGGCGTGTCACGGCCATCGTGGAGGAAAAGGACGCCACGGTTCAGGAGAAAGCCATCCGCGAGGTGAACACGGGCATCATGGTGCTTCCGACCGACCGTCTCGAACGATGGCTCTCGAATCTCTCCAACAACAACGCGCAGGGCGAGTACTACCTGACGGACGTGATCGGGCTCGCCGCGGCGGAAAACGCCACGATCTCCACCGTCCATCCCCGCCACGTCTATGAAGTGGAGGGCGTGAATTCCAAGGTGCAGCTCGCCCGACTCGAGCGCATGTGGCAGCGCGCTCAGGCGCAGACGCTTCTTGAGGAGGGGGTGACTCTGCTCGACCCCGAACGAATTGATATCCGCGGACGGCTTACCTGCGGTCGCGACGTGGAAATCGATGTCGGTTGCGTTTTCGAGGGCGACGTCGTGCTCGAGGACAAAGTTCGCGTGGGCGCCTACTGCGTCCTCAAGGACACGGTCGTGCGCCGTGGAACGCAGATTCTTCCCTTCACGCACAGCGAGGGCGCCGAAGTGGGCGAAGACTCCCGCGTGGGTCCCTACAGCCGGCTTCGCCCGGGCGCGCGGCTCGCCGGAGAAAACCACATCGGCAACTTCGTGGAAATCAAGAAGTCTTCCGTCGGTCTGCAAAGCAAGATCAATCATCTCTCCTACGTGGGAGATGCCGAAGTGGGCGCGCGCGTGAACATCGGCGCGGGGACGATCACCTGCAATTACGACGGGGTCAACAAATTCAAGACCGTGATCGGCGACGACGCCTTCATCGGTTCGGACACGCAGCTCGTGGCGCCCGTTACAGTGGGGGCGGGTGCGACGCTCGGTGCCGGAACGACGCTCACGCGCAATGCGCCCGAAGGAAAACTCACGCTTTCCCGTGCAAAACAGATGACGGTGGAGCACTGGGTGCGCCCGACGAAAAAATACTAAGGAGAAAGAATCATGTGTGGCATTGTGGCTGCGGCGAGTCGCCGCGACATCGTTCCCACGCTCGTAGAAGGGCTGCGCCGTTTGGAATACCGCGGCTATGACTCCTGCGGCGTGGCGGTTCTCTACGAAGGGGGACTGCGGCGCGCCCGCAGCGTGGCCCGCGTCAAGGAGCTGACCGAACAGATCCGCAAGGAAGCGCTCACGGGCACCACGGGGATCGCTCACACGCGTTGGGCGACGCACGGCGCCCCGGCCGTCTGCAACGCGCACCCGCACTTCTCCGGAAACCGCATCGCGCTCGTTCACAACGGCATCATCGAGAACTACGAAGAACTGCGCGAGGAGCTTCTTGAAAAGGGTTATGAATTTCAGAGTCAGACCGACACCGAGGTCCTGACGCACTACATTCACGAAAAGGTGAAGTCGGCTTCCTCGCTTCTCGAGGGCGTGATGGCCGCCCTGCCGCAGTTGCGCGGCAGCTACGCCATCGCCGTGATGGACGCGAGCGCCCCCGGACACGTCGTCGTGGCGCGTCAGGGTTCGCCTCTGGTGCTCGGACTCGGCGAAGGAGAAAACTTCGCCGCCTCGGACGCCATGGCCGTGGCGGGCATTACGGACCGCTTCGTCTATCTTGAAGAGGGCGATGTGGGAGAAATCACGGTCGACTCCTGGCGGGTCTTCCGCCGTACGGAGAACGGGGACTACGCGCCCGCTGATCGTCCGGTCAAGGTCGTGCACGCCTATTCCGGCGCCGTGGAGCTCGGGCCCTACCGCCACTACATGCAAAAGGAAATCTTCGAGCAGCCGCGCGCCATCGCCGACACGCTCGAGGGAGTGATGGGCGTGACGCCGCGTCTCTTCGGCGAAAAGGCCGAGACGATCTTCCCCGAAGTACGCCGACTGTTGTTCCTCGCCTGCGGCACGTCCTACTATGCGGCGCTCACCGCCAAGTACTGGATTGAGGAGCTCGCGCAGCTTCCTTGCGACGTCGAAATCGCAAGCGAATACCGCTATCGCCCTTCGGTGCCTGATCCCGACACGCTCGTCGTCACGATTTCACAGTCGGGCGAGACCGCGGACACGCTGGCCGCCCTGCGGCACGCGCGTGACGAACTCGGCATGAAGAAGACCCTGACCATCTGTAACGTGGCCACCTCCATGATGGTCTCCGAGTGCGAACTTGCCTACGTGACGCGCGCGGGCGTGGAAGTGGGCGTCGCGTCGACAAAGGCCTTTACGACGCAGCTCACGGCGCTCTACCTTCTGGCCCTTACGCTCGCCAAGGTGAACGGTCGGCTCGATGCTCAGACGGAGGACGCGGAATTGAAGCGCCTGCGTCACATTCCGACGGCGCTCGGAGCGGTGCTCGCCCTCGAACCGCAGGTCATGGCTTGGGCGGAACATTTCGCTTCCAAGCCACATGCCCTCTTTCTCGGGCGCGGCATGCACTATCCGATCGCCCTCGAAGGCGCGCTCAAACTCAAGGAAATCAGCTACATCCACGCGGAGGCCTATCCCGCGGGCGAACTCAAGCACGGGCCGCTTGCGCTCGTCGACAAGGAAATGCCCGTCGTGACGGTGGCGCCCAACGACGAACTGCTCGAAAAACTCAAGAGCAACATGCAGGAAGTGCGTGCGCGCGGCGGTGAGCTCTACGTTTTCGCCGACGGCGATTCACAGATCGAAGCCAAGGAGGGCGTGCACGTCATTCGTCTTCCGGAAAACTACGGCCGTCTCTCTCCGGTTCTTCATGTCGTACCGCTACAGCTTCTTGCCTACCACACGGCGCTGCAGCGCGGAACCGACGTCGACAAGCCCCGCAATCTCGCCAAGAGCGTGACGACGGAATAAGGAGGGCGTTCGGTGCGTTGCGCCCAATGCTTCGGGGGAGCCTTCGGGCTCCCTTTTTCATGGGCGGATCAAGCGCCCGCCATGAAGGTTCGGATGCCCGACCCCACAAACTGCACGCCGATACAGATGAGGATGAAGCCCATGAGCTTGCCGAGCACGAGCGTGCCCGAGGGGCCGAGTCGGCGTGTGAGCAAGTCGGAGTATCGCATGACGGCCCAAGAAGCGGACGCCGTGACGATGATTGCCGCGGCCGTCCAACCAAGGGCGACAGCGAGGTCCACATAGTCCTTGAGTTCGGCGATTTCCGTTGAAAAACCGATGACGACGGCAATGGTCCCCGGACCCGCGATGCCGGGCATGGCGATCGGGAAGAAGGCATAGTCGTCCTTGTCGCGCCGCACGATCGGCGCGTTGTTGGGGGTGTTGCCGCCGAAAAGCATCTGATAGCCGATCATCGCTACGACGAGTCCACCCGCAATTCTCATGGCGCCGTATGAAATTCCAAAGAAAGCGAGGAGCATGTTCCCGCCGAGCAGACTCACGAGCATGATGGTGGCGGAGTAAATCCCCGCCCAGAGTGCCTGCTGTCGGCGGCGTTCTTCCTACATCCCTTGCGTGAGGCTCACAAAGAGCGGAAGCTTCGAGAGGGGATTCGTGATGACGATGAGGGATACGAGCGCGCCGAGGAAGTATTGGAGGTGAAGCGTTTCAACCATGACGAAGCATTGGGCTGAGGAGAGATGTTGAGAGCCGTGAAAGGCGAACCATTTTAGTGGGAAATCGCCGAAAAGGATACAAGTTTTTTACCTAGAACTTGCCAAAGAAAGGAGAAATTCGAGGATAATACTGAACGCTCATTCAAAAACTGAACGTTCATTCAGCAGTTGGTTTCATAGCCAAGAAAAAACACAAGGGAAAGCCTCTTATGTTCTCTAAGAAAAGCCAGTTGGCCTTGGCCCTGGTGTGCGTTTTGGGTACGGGCGCTCTCTTGACGGGCACTCAGGAACCCCTGGCGGCCGACGCGCCGACCGCAGCAAAGGCGGCAGCTCCGGCCGTGGAAGTGACCGTCATCACCACCAAGGCTTCCGACGTCGCCATGGAAAGCCTTCTTTCCGGTCGTACGAACGCATACCGCGAGGCGGAAGTTCGTCCCCAGGTGAGCGGCATTCTGATGAAGCGCCTCTTTGAAGAAGGTGCGGAAGTCAAGGAAGGTCAGCCCCTCTATCAGATTGACGACGCCACCTACAAGGCCGCGCTCGAAACGGCCAAGGCGCAGCTCGCCGAGGCGCAGGCCACGCTCGTTCAGGCCCGGGCTGATGCCAAGCGTTCGGCGGAACTTGTGAAGATCAAGGCAGTTTCCGAACAGAGCAACGACGCGGCACAGGCTGCGAAGAAAACGGCCGAGGCCGCCGTGCTTTCCGGGAAGGCCGCCGTCCGAACGGCTCAGATTAATCTTGATTACACCAAGGTTCGCTCCCCGATTTCTGGACGCATCTCCCGCTCCGAAGTGACCGAAGGCGCCCTGATGCAGGCTTATACGGGACTGATGACGACGGTGCATCAGCTCGATCCCATTTACGTCGACGTGACGCAGACTTCGGAAGATCTCATGCGCATTCGTCGTGAAATCGCCAACGGGACGCTCAAGACGAACCCTGACGGCAGCGCCCGCGTGCAGCTCATCCTCTCCGACGGAACGACTTATGAACACGAAGGAAAACTCACCTTTACGGATGCCGCGGTGAGCGAGTCCATGGGCACGGTCAATCTGCGTGCGGTCTTCCCGAATCCGGAGCGTTTCCTCATGCCGGGTATGTACGTGCGCGCCAAGCTCTCCGAAGGAGTGCGTCCGAATTCGATTCAAGTCGATCAGCAGTGCGTCATGCGAGACAACCTCGGCCACGCCTATGTCTACGTCGTGACGAAGGACAACAAGGTTGAGCAGCGCATGGTGGAAACCCTGCGCACGATCGGGACGAGCTGGGTGATCGGAAGCGGTCTCTCCGAGGGAGAAAAGGTGATCTTTGAAGGCATGCAGCGCGTGCGCGTCGGCGCGACCGTCACGCCCAAGGAACTGGACCGCTCGAAGATGACGCCGACCCGCGCCCTCTTCTGATTTCCGGGAGGCTTGAAAAATGTTGTCCCGTTTTTTCATTGACCGACCGGTGTTCGCATGGGTGGTGGCCATCGTCATCATGCTTGCCGGGCTCCTGTCGATCTTCAATCTGCCTGTGAGTCAGTATCCGCAGATCGCACCGCCACAGGTGGCCATCTCCGCGACCTATCCGGGGGCTTCGGCCGAAACGATTGAAAACACCGTGACGCAGGTGATCGAACAGAACCTGACGGGTTTGGACGGTTATCTCTACATGTCGTCGACTTCCGACTCCTCTGGTCGCGTGAGCATCACCGTGACCTTTGAAGCCGGTACGAACCCCGACATGGCGCAGGTGCAGGTCCAAAACAAGATTCAGACCGCTTTGTCGACTCTGCCTCAGGTCGTGCAGCAGCTCGGTGTGGAGATTGAGAAGACCTCCGCCAACTTCCTGATGGTGGTGGGCTTCATCAGCACCGACGGCAAGCTCTCGGCGGGCGACCTCGGCGACTTCCTGGTGTCGAACATGCAGGAACCGCTCTCGCGCGTCCCCGGCGTGGGTGAAGCGCAGGTGTTTGGCGCATCCTACGCCATGCGCATTTGGCTCAACCCGGAAAAGATGGTTGAGTACGGCCTGAACCCCTCTGACATCGAGGCGGCGATCAGCGCTCAGAACGCGCAGATTTCGGCGGGCGGCCTCGCGCAGCAGCCGACCGACGGCAAGCAGCAGTACTCGGTTACGGTTTCCTCGGCGAGCCTTCTGCAGACGCCGGAAGAGTTCCGAAATATCTTCCTCAAGGTGCAGGAGGACGGTTCGGAAGTTCGTCTCGGTGACGTCGCGCGCGTGGAAATCGGTCTGCAGAGCTACACCGCTCTCGGTACCTATGAGGGGAAGGCCTCTTCCGGCATGGCCATCAAGCTTGCGTCAGGCGCGAACGCGCTGAGCACGGCCGAAGCCGTCATGAACCGCGTGGAGGAACTGCGTCCGACCTTCCCGGACGGCGTGGATGTGGTCATTCCGTTCGACACGACGCCCTTTGTGCGGGCGGCTCTGCACGAAGTGGTGAAAACGCTCGTCGAAGCCATCGTGCTCGTCGTCATCGTGATGTTCCTCTTCCTTCAGGACTGGCGCGCCACGATCATTCCGACGATCGCCGTGCCGGTCGTTCTGCTCGGCACCTTCGCGGTGTTGGCGGCTGCGGGCTTTTCCATCAACATGCTGACGATGTTCGCCATGGTGTTGGCAATCGGGTTGTTGGTGGACGACGCCATCGTGGTGGTGGAAAACGTGGAGCGCGTGATGCGCGAAGACGGATCCTCCCCGCGTGAGGCAACGATCAAGTCCATGGGACAGATTCAGGGCGCTTTGATCGGCATCGCGATGGTGCTTTCCGCCGTGTTCATTCCGATGGCTTTCTTCGGGGGCTCCACGGGCGTGATCTATCGTCAGTTCTCGATCACGATCGTTTCGGCCATGGTGCTCTCCGTCGTGGTGGCCTTGACGCTTACGCCGATGCTTTGCTCGAAGATCCTGAAGCCGATCGACCACGAAGAACACTCCGCCAAGGGTGGTTTCTTCGGCTGGTTCAATCGGGGTTTCCAGAGCTTTACCGACGCCGTGACGGGATTCGTGGGCCATTCGCTCAATGTCAAGCTCGTCATGGGGGCCGCCTATCTCATCGTGGTCGGCGCCATGGTGCTCGGCTTCGTGAAGTTGCCCACGGGCTTCATGCCGAGTGAAGACCAGGGTGTTCTTCTCATGCAGACGCAGTTGCCCGACGGTGCGTCCATGGAACGAACCGACCGGTCGTTGCGCAACATCGAGTCCTTCATCAACGAATCGGAAAAGGACAAAACGCTTGCCTCGATCTTTACGGTGCGCGGCTTCTCGTTTGCGGGTACGGGCTCGAACATGGCCATGGGCTTTTTGAAGCTCAAGGACTGGGAAGAGCGTCCCAATGACGATCAGTCCTACACGGCGGTCATGTCGCGCGTGCAGCCCCCCCTCATGATGGATCCCCGATTCCAGGACAGTCAGACCTTCATCTTCCCGCTTCCGGCCGTGCCGGAACTCGGTGTGGCCGACGGTTTCGACTTCTTCATTCAGGACGGCAGCGGTCAAGGACACGCCGCTCTCGTGAAGGTCATGAACGACTTCCTGCGGGAAGCCAACGCGGATCCCCGCCTGACGCAGGTCCGCCACAACGGCATGTCCGATACGGCGCAGATGCGCATTCGCTTTGACTATGCGAAACTCTCCGCGCTCGGTCTCGACATCGCGACCGTCAACAGCACGCTTTCCACCGCGATGGCGGGCAGTTACGTGAACGACTTCCTCGACCGCGGACGAATCAAGGAGGTCTGGGTGCAGGGTGACGTCGACAGCCGCATGCAACCAGAAGACATTCTCCGTTGGCATGTTCGAAACGACAAGGGTGAAATGGTTCCGTTCTCGGCTTTCTCTACGATCAGTTGGGAATACGGCAGCCCGCGTCTGGAACGCTTCAACGGCCTTGCCGCCGTGAACATCCAGGGCAACCCCGCGCCTGGATACGCTTCAGGTCAGGCCATGCAGGCTGTTCGCGAGATCGCCGCGCGCGTTCTGCCGGTTGGCTATGAAATTTCCTGGAACGGCGTTTCCTACCAGGAAGAACAGACCGGTCAGCAGGGGCCGACCCTTTACGCGATCTCGCTGCTCGTTGTCTTCCTGTGCCTTGCGGCTTTGTATGAAAGCTGGTCGGTGCCGATTTCGGTGCTCCTTGTCGTACCCTGCGGTGTGGTCGGTGCCTTGGGGCTCACCTACGCGCTCGGCATGAACAACGACATTTACTTCCAAGTCGGTCTTCTGACGACCATCGGTCTGGTGAGCAAAAACGCAATTCTGATCGTGGAATTCGCCAAGGATCTGATGGAAAAGGGTGAGGATGCGCTTCACGCCGCAACGCACGCCGTGCGCCTGCGTCTGCGTCCGATTCTGATGACTTCGCTCGCCTTCGGTCTCGGCGTGCTGCCGCTCGTCTACGCCCACGGGGCTGGCTCCGGCGCTCAGAACGCGATCGGCGTGGGCGTCTTCGGCGGCATGGTCACGGGGACGATCCTCTGCGTCGCCTTCGTGCCGGTCTTCTACGTCGTGGTGGCCCGCCTCGGTCACCTGGAAGGCAAGAAGCAAGCGCAATAACATGATGCGAAGGACGGTCGGGTTGAGAGGTCCGGCCGCCCCGCAACAAGGAACAGAACCATGATCAAAAAAATTCTCCCCCTTGTCGGTGCTCTGATGCTCGCGGGTTGCGTGAACCTCGCGCCCGAGTATGAACGTCCCGAAGCACCCGTGGCGCAGGCCTGGCCGACGGGTGAAGCCTATGAGGCCGCCCAACTCAAGGCCGAGCAGCTTCCTTCCTGGAACGAATTCTTCGTAAACGAATCGCTCCGGGAGGTCATTCGCCTCGGTCTTGAAAACAACCGCAACTTGCTTGCCGTGGCGCATACGGTCGAGCAGATGCGTGCGCAGTACCGCGTGCAGCGCTCCGAACTCTTCCCGACCGTGGCCGCCGCGGCGCAGAATGCCGTGACGAACACGTCCCGCATGACGCAGGCGCAGGGACTTGACGTAACGTCCCACAACTACACGGCGCAGCTCGCGATGGCGAGCTACGAAATCGACTTCTTCGGTAGGATCCGCAACCTGAACGAACAGGCACTGCAGGCCTATCTGGCTAGTGAAGACGCCCATCGTTCAGCCCGCAGCACGCTCATAGCGGAAATCGCGATGATGTGGTTGCAGCTCGGGGCCGACCGCATGCAGCTCGCTCTGCAGCAAGAAACGCTCAAGAGTCAGGAAGAATCCTTCCGACTCATTGAAGAAAGCTACAAAATCGGCGCCGTGAGCCGCCTTGACTACGAACAGGCCCGTTCGACGGTCGCTACGGCCCGCGCTTCGATTGCGAGCTACGTGCGCGCTGTGGCGCAGGACCGCAACGCGCTTGAGCTTCTCGTGGGAACGAAGATCGACGATGCGCTTCTTCCCGAAAAGCTCGATATCGATGCGACGCTCGTGCCGAGCCTGCCGCCGGGACTTCCCGGGGAAGTGTTGCTCAACCGTCCGGACATCCAACAGGCCGAGCGTGAACTGATCGCCGCCAACGCCGCGATCGGCGCCGCGCGTGCGGCATTCTTCCCGAACGTGTCGATCACGGCGGGTGCTGGTTCCAACGTGCTTCATCTCTCCGACCTCTTCGAATCGGGTTCGGGGATGTGGAGCTTCACGCCGAGCGTGAACATCCCGATCTTTACGGGTGGCCTCAACCTGGCGAATCTCGAAGCGGCCGAGGCCGGGCAGAAGATCGCCGTGGCGAACTACGAAAACGCCATTCAGAGCGCCTTCCGCGAAGTGGCCGATGCGCTCAGCACCGAGGGCACGATCGAGAACGAACTCAAGGCCCGCGAGGATCTTGCCGACGCGTCGACTCAGGCTTACGGTCTTGCCGACAGCCGTTATCGTCACGGTGCGGCCACGTATCTCGAAGTTCTCGACGCCCAGCGCTCCATGGTGAGCGCCCGGCAGGCGCTGATTTCCACGCAACTCTCCCGCGCGGCGAGCCGCGTGACCTTCTTCAAGGTTCTCGGCGGTGGAGCGGAGCTCCCTGCCAAGGAGGAAGCAACGAAGCGGACGCAAGGCTGAGATGAAGTACGACAGAAGCAAATCCGATCAACTGACCCAGCGCCGTCGCGAGCAAATCATCGAGGCGGCCGAGCGGTCGTTCCGAAAGCGCGGCTTTCACGCGACGACTCTGCGTGAGATCGCCGCGGAGTTCGGGATGAGCGTCGGACACATCTACAACTACTTCTCCGGCAAGGATGCGATTCTCGAAGCCCTCATCAACGAGAGCGTGCTCCGCATTCTGAAGGCTTCGCGCCAACGCATGGCCGAATACATCGTGGATCTGGTCCGCAAGGACGGCGACCGCAGCGAATGGACGTCGGAACACGCCGAACTCATTCGCCACCGCGTCATCGCGACGCTCGCCATGCTCGAGGGGCTGCACCTTGCCGTTCTTTTCGACGACGTGGACGCCGACGTGCTCCGCGAGGTCGTGATCGACCGCTTGCTCTCTCTTCGGGAGATTGAAAAAGAACTTGACAAGAAGAGGCAGTCCGCAGCCTGATATCGGAACGCATGCGGGGAGGAGTTTACGGACTCCTCCTTTTTTTATTGTCGTTTTCCCTTGAAAGGGGAGGGAGAAGTGGTATCGTTTGTGAGTTTTTAAAAAAAGGCGTCCGCCACAACAACCATTACGGAGAACAACCCTCATGACTACGGCCAAAAGAAAAACGCCGATCTACAAGGTGCTGTACTTTCAGGTGATCTGCGCGATCGTCATCGGCATTCTACTCGGTACCTTCATGCCCGAAATCGGCGCAAAAATGAAGCCCCTCGGCGACGGATTCATCCGTCTGATCAAGATGATCATCGCTCCCGTCATCTTTTGCACGGTGGTGACGGGCATCGCCGGCATGGAAAACATGAAGACGGTCGGGAAAACGGGGGGCTTGGCGCTCCTCTACTTTGAAGTGGTCTCGACGATCGCCCTCATCATCGGGCTTGCGATCGTCAACACGATCGAGCCTGGTGTCGGTATGCACGTGGACCCGAGCACGCTCGACGCAACGGCCGTGGCCGCCTACACGGGGCCCGGGAAAATGCAGTCGACGACCGAGTTCATCATGAACATCATCCCGAACACGGTGGTCGGCGCCTTTGCGGAAGGCGAAATTCTGCAGGTTCTTTTCTTTTCCGTTCTCTTCGGTTTCGCTCTGCACAAGTTCGGCGGCCGAGGCACGCTGATTTTCGACGTGATCGAAAAGAGTTCGCACGTGCTCTTCCAGATGGTCGGCATGATCATGCGCGTGGCGCCGGTGGGCGCCTTCGGCGCCATGGCCTTCACAATCGGCAAGTACGGCATCGCCTCCCTCATTCCGCTCGCGAAGCTCATGGGCACCTTCTATCTGACGTGCCTGCTCTTCATTCTTGTCGTGCTCGGAGCTATTTGCCGCTGGCATCGTTTTTCGGTGTTGCGCTACCTTGCCTACATCAAGGAAGAACTCCTCATCGTGCTCGGGACGTCTTCGTCCGAGTCCGTTTTGCCGCGCATGATGACGAAGATGGAACAGGCGGGGGTGTCCCGTTCCGTCGTGGGCCTCGTGATTCCGACGGGCTATTCCTTCAACCTCGACGGTACGGCGATTTATCTCACCATGGCCGCCGTCTTCATCGCGCAGGCCTGTGACGTTTCGATGACGCTCACGCAGCAGCTGACGCTTCTCGCCGTGTTGCTTCTGACTTCCAAGGGAGCGGCTGGCGTCACCGGGTCGGGCTTCATCGTGCTTGCGGCCACGCTCTCCGCCGTTGGTCACGTTCCCGTTGCGGGGCTTGCCCTCATTCTCGGCATCGACCGCTTCATGAGCGAGGCGCGCGCCATCACGAACATGATCGGCAACGGCATCGCCTGCGTGGTGGTCGGACACTGGTGCAAGGAAGTGGACAACGACAAACTCGCCCGCGTGATGGGATTCAAGCGCCCGTAACGCAGGACGCAGATACGAAAAGAAGCCCCGGGGCGAGCGGATCGCCCCGGGGCTTTGTCTTGACGGGAACGCAAAGGCGTTACTTCGTCTTCGTGCGGATCGGGATGAAGATGCGGCCGCCGTCACGCTGCACGAGCAGAAGTACCTGATCTTCCTTGGCGGCGTTGGCCAGATCCCGTGCGCTCTTCAGGGGCTTGCCGTTGGCGGAGACGAGGATGTCGCCCTTGCGCACACCCGCCTTGGCGGCGGCACCCGAGACGTTCGCGACGAGAAGGCCGGTCGCTTCCGCGGTCTTGGCTTCTTCGGCCGTCAAGGGACGAACTTCCAGGCCGAGACGAGGCGTCGCCTTGGCGTCCTGGCCGCCGGCGCTCTGGTCCTGGTTCGGATTCGTGCCGATCGTGATGTCGATTGCTCTTTCCTTCTTGTCGCGCACGACGGTAAGCGTCGCCTTGTCGCCGGGCTTCATGGCGCTCACGAGCAACGGGAGGCTCACCGAAGAGGTCACCTTCTTGCCGTCGAGCGCCGTGATGACGTCGCCTTCTCGCAGGCCGGCCTTTTCAGCGGGACTGTCCTTTTCGATCTTCGTCACAAGCGCGCCTTCCGGCGTCTTGAGACCGAAGGTTTCAGCGAGTTCCTGGCTCAGTTCCTGGATGTAGACGCCCACGTAGCCACGCGTCACGTAACCGTCCTTGACGAGCTGATCCTTGATCTGCATGGCCAGGTCAATCGGAATGGCAAACGAAAGGCCCATGAAGCCGCCCGACGTCGAGAAGATCTGCGAGTTGATCCCCACGACTTCGCCCTTCATGTTGAAGAGCGGACCGCCCGAATTGCCGGGATTGACGGCGACGGCCGTTTGAATTAAGGGCACGTACT
>OGFJ01001243.1_pt1 | contig 17454 bp, 7 predicted proteins | sample 1570861 | NCBI WGS metagenome assembly OGFJ01 (sample SAMEA2582060, study PRJEB24529) | metagenome | biome: Human gut stool | place: China | collected 2011
ACGTGACCGTCGCGCTCGCTCTCGACGACCGGCACGTGCTTCTCGTGCGCCGCATCCTCGGTGTTTGCGGTCAGTTCCGTGCAACCGGCAGGGGTTGCAACGTCGTTGCCAAGGGCGGCAATGAGCTTACCGTCGGGGTCCTTAAAGAATTTCGCCATGATGTTCTCCTTTGCTGACGTGCCAATGTTCTTGATGGTTCTTATGCCCAAAGGCAGATAAACCATCCACGGCATTGCAAATGAACACATAACGGGCGGGGACGATGGGGCAGCGTGCGCTATCCGCCCTGGCGGCCCCACCCGAGCGGGTTAGCGCCCGTCGCCGCCCAGCAGCGCCAGAACATCTTCGCGGGTAAACAGCGCCGACGAGATGCCGTCGCCGCCGAGCACGCTGTTGACCAGGTCGCGCTTGGACTCCTGCATCTGCATAATGCGCTCCTCGATCGTGTCCTTGGCAATGAGCTTGTACACGGTCACGGTATGTTGCTGGCCAATACGGTGCGCGCGGTCGGTCGCCTGGTCCTGCGCTGCCACGTTCCACCACGGGTCGTAGTGGATGACCACGTCGGCCGCCGTCAGGTTAAGGCCCACGCCGCCCGCCTTGAGCGAAATCAAAAAGACCGGAACCTCGCCCGCTTGGAACTGCGCGACCATCTTGGCGCGGCTCTCCTTAGACGAAGCGCCCGTGAGCTTAAGGAAGGCGATGTCCTCCTTGGCCAAGCGCTTACCGATGATATCGAGCATACCCGTAAACTGGCTGAACAACAGGATGCGATGCCCGCCGTCGAGTGCGCCGTGCACGAGCTCCATACACGTATCGAGCTTGGCGCTCCCCGCCTTGTAATCCTCGTAGTGTAGACGCGGGTCGCAGCAGATCTGGCGCAGCTTGGTGAGCTCGGCGAGCACCTTGAGTTTGTCCTTCTTAAACTCCCCAGCCTCGCGGTGCTGCACCTGCTGGGCGATGCGGTCCTGGTTGGCCAGGTAGAGCTTGCGCTGCTCGCCGGTAAGCTGCGCCATGACGGTGTCTTCGATCTTCTCGGGCAGGTCGGCCACCACGTCTTCCTTAACACGGCGCAGCACAAACGGCGACACGAGCGCCTGCAGGCGAGCGGCGCTATCGCCCTCGGCATGCTCGACGGGGCTCTCAAAGCGCTTGGCAAACGACTCGCGCGTCCCCAAAAGGCCCGGCATCAAAAAGTCGAAGATGCTCCAGAGCTCGGACAGGCGGTTTTCGATGGGCGTGCCCGTCAGGGCAAAGCGCACGCCGGCAGGCAGGCGCTTGGCGGCGCGCGCCACCTGCGTGAGCGGATTTTTAATGTACTGTGCCTCATCGAGCACCACGCGGGCAAAATCCCGCTCGACGTACTCGTCGATATCGCGCCGCATAAGGTCATACGACGTCACGACCACGCTATGCTCGGCCACGCCGGCGATCTGCACGCGGCGTTGAGCCTTGGCGCCCACAATGGCGCACACATCGAGCGACGGGGCAAAGCGCTCCAGCTCGGCAGTCCAGTTGTACACGAGTGAGGCCGGGCATACCACGAGCGTGGGCTTGGTGTCCCCCGCCTCCACGCGCGCCAGAATATGCGCAATCATCTGGAGCGTTTTGCCCAGGCCCATGTCGTCGGCCAAGATGCCGCCAAGGCCCAGGTGTTCGAGCGAGCCGAGCCACTGGTATCCGTCGACCTGGTAGCCGCGCATCGTTGCCTTGAGCGATGCCGGCACCGTAAAGTCCATCTTGCCGAGCGTGTCCAGGCGCTCGACGGTACGGCGGAACGCAGCGTCGCGATCGGCCTCGAGCGCCGGCGTGCGTGCGAGCATGCTGTCGACGAACAGGGTGCTCGACGCGGGAAGCGACACGCCGTCGAGCAGGTCGACGGCATCGACACCCAGGTCCTCGGCAAGGCCAAACGCGGCGCGCGCCCCCTCGTCCAGGCGAATGATGTCGCCGGACGTAAGGCGCGCAAACGTTTGATGGCGCTTGTACGAATCGAGATAGACGGCAAGGTCCGCGGCCGAAAGCCCGCTCGCGCCCAGCTCGACATCGAGCAGATTGCTCTTAACGGTCGCACGAACCGAGAGCTTGGGCGCGGGGCGGACCGAGATCTGGCGCAGACGGTCGCTGAGCATGATCTCACCCAGTTCGGACAGGGCAGACAGGCCCTCGGTCAGCAGGCAGAACAAGCGGGCGTCATCGCGCTCCTCAAACGCCAGACCGCGCTCGTAGAAATCGAAGTACAGGGCCGCCGTATCCATAACGCGAAACTCCGCCACCTCGTCGCGGGGCGGCACACCGGGGCGCTGCTCTTCGAAGGGGCTGCCCGGAGCGCCCAGGCTAAAGAGATCCGCCGACCAATCGCCGTAGGTAACCGTAATTTTGCAGGTCACGAGCCCATCGTCGACACCGATCGCCATAGCAAAGCTCGGCTCGGGTGCCACGGTATCGAGCGCGGCGGGCGCGGTGAGGTCGGTGTAGTCGCGCAAAATGGGCAGCGCCATACGGCAGAACTCACCCACCTGCTCGGCGGCAATATGGGCGGGCGTGCGGCACGGCAGCAAGCGCGACAAAAAAGGTGCGGCATGCTGAGCAAATGCAGCGTCGGTACGGCGCGCGCGGCGCGTGTCAACCAAGTAGGCGGCATCGCCCGACGCAAAGCAGTACATATCGGCGGGCAGGCGCAGGTCATAGCTACCACCAGCCGCCGGCGCGATTTTGGCGGCAAGCAGCGGTGGGCGCTTAGCGGATGCCTCGTCCTCCCCTTGCGGAGACAGCTCAACCGCCACGTCGTAGGTGCGATGCGTCGTCATCCCCCGCGACCAGGCGGGCTCAAAGGAGATGGTCTGGCCGCGCAGCAGGTCCAGCACATATACGATGCTATGCTCGGACAGCGGCAACTGACGCTCGGCAACAAAACCACTGCGGGCAAAGTCGTACGACGCTGAACGCGAGCTTGTGATGTCATCGAGATAGGCAACTGTCGTCACAACAAGGTTGAGCAGCTTTGCCGATGTTTCGTCAAAGGCCTCAGGTGAATGGACAAACGTGAGCTTCTTGCCGTACGAGAAGGTGCCGCCTCGGACATAGGCGTCGGCCATGCCGTCGATATCCTTGACCACGTAGGACACCGAACCGCAGCGAATGCGGAACTCGAGCGCCCAGCTAAAGCGGTCGGCGAACAGCGGATTGTAGTACGGCACCAACGAGGGCTCCAACACTGCCTTGGGGGCATCGGGATCAACGGCACCGGCAAGCTTGCGGCGCATGCTAGCCAGCTCATCCATGCGCGCGTCCGAAAGATCGGAGAGCGCCGCCATGAGACTGGGGCTCGTGGGGACAGGCGCCGGAAAGGGAAAGTTGGGGTTGACGGCCGGCGCTTTGGGCGCGGTGCGCGCGGGCTGTTTCGGTTGCGCCGTAAACGTGCGAACCGGCGTGCGCAGCCCCTCAACAGGCTCAATGCCGCTCGCGTCCAGATACGCGAGCGCCGTGGCAATGGCGTGCTTGCACATACCGGGGTAACGATAGGCAGCGGGACAATCGCAGTCGTAGTCGATCACCTCGTGCTCGTCCATATCGAGCGCCACGTGCGTCTTGTACAGGTCGCCGCGCGAGCCGCGCACCGAGCCCTCAACCGTCGCGTTTTGGGAGAAGCGCGAGCCGCTGTCCTCAATCGACAGCACGGCACCGTTGAGCATGAGCGAGCGGCCCTTCATAAAGGTGCCGCTCAGCGCCGCCTCTTTCCGGAGCGCCTGCACAAACGTCCCCTGCGCCATCACTTCCTCCAATCTCACCCGGGGTAGCTTAGATCACCGTCACGCGACCCTGGTTACCCACAATGGCCTTGGCCTCGGCCAGCAGCGGAATCGAACGCGCGTTGACCTTGGCAGGTACCTCGGCACGCAGCACGCGCCCGTCCACCTGCTCGATAAAGATCTCCACGCGGTCGCCGCCCGGGTTAGCGGTGAGCACCGTGGCCAGGCGCGCCATATTGCCCTGGCTAAAGCGGCTGTTGGGCACCATAACCTCAAACACCTTGGGCTTGTTGTTCTCCTCGTTGAGCTCCAGCGGCACGATCTCCTGCGCGATGATCTGGTCGCCGCGGTCCGAGCGCTCGAGCTTGCCCTTAATGCGCACAAACGCATCGGACAGCTGTGCACCGGTCTCGGGATCGACCTCGCCGTACAGGTACCCCTCGGCCTCCTTGTAGGTCTTGGGGAACACGACGACGGTGGCCTCGCCTTCCATGTCCTCGAGCTGCACGATGCCCATGGGGTCGCCGTTTTTGGTCACGCGCTTGGACACACTCGAGACCATGCCGGCCCACCACAGCGCCTTACCCTCGGGAATCTCCTGGTTGATGGTGCCGCCCGTAGGATTCTGAACTTCGTAGCCGGTGTCGATCTGCGAGAACGAAAAGTCGCGCGCCTTGGCTAGCGCATACTCAAACGGGCGCAGCGGGTGGTCCGAGACATAGATGCCCAGAACCTCTTTCTCCTGGCTCAGCTTGAGGTGGCGGTCCCATTCCTGGCCATCCGGATCGGGCACGCTGACCTCGAAGCCCGAGCCCTCAACGTCGCCAAACATATCGAAGAACGACGTCTGGCCGCTCGCGCGATCCTTCTGGCGCTTTACCGCGGCATCGATGATGTTCTCGGGGTTGTTCTTATCCACAAAGTGCATCATCTGGCGACGCGGATACCCCGTGGAGTCGAAGGCGCCTGCCTTGATGAGCGATTCAATCACGCGACGGTTCGCCTGGCTGGAGTCCACGCGCTCGACAAAATCGTGCAGCGTCTTGAACGGGCCGCCCGCCTCGCGCTCGGCGATAATCGCCTGCGCCACGCCGGTGCCCACGCCGCGGATGCCGGCCAGACCAAAGCGTACGCCCTCCTTGGTAGCCGTGAACTCGGTACCGGACTCGTTGACATCTGGCGACAGCACGGGGATGCCGTCGTGACGGCATGCCGAGACGTAGTGCACGATCTTGTCGGTCTTGCCCGTATAGGACGTCAAAACGGCCGCCATGTACTCGTGCGGATAGTGCGCCTTGAGCCACGCCGTCTGCATAACCAGAATGGCGTAGCCGGCGGAGTGCGACTTGTTGAAGGCGTAAGATGCGAACTCGAGAACATCGTCCCAAATCTTCTGGGCGACCTCGCGCGTGTAGTTGTTCTTGATAGCGCCGTTCATCCAGTGGTCGTAGGTGGTCTCGTCCGAGCCATCCTCCCAGTGCAGCACCGTCGACGTGAGCAGCTTGATCTTTTTCTTAGCCACGGGCTTACGGATACGCGAGTCCGATTCGCCCTTGGAGAAGCCGCACATCTCGACGGAGATGAGCATAACCTGCTCCTGGTAGACCATGGTGCCGTAGGTTTCGCCTAGGATGTCGTCCAGGCGGTCGTCATAGGAGACCGCCGGCTCCTTGCCGTTCATACGGTTGATGTAGGACGAAACCATGCCGGCGCCCAGCGGGCCCGGGCGGTACAGGGCGATCAATGCCACGACGTGCTTGTACTCGGTGGGCTTCATGTTCTTGATCGTGGCCGTCATGCCGGCGGACTCGACCTGGAAGACGCCGGCGGTGTGGCCGGAGCCCATGAGCTTAAAGATCTCGGGGTCGTCAAAGGGAATCTCTTCCTCTTTGATGTCGATGCCGAAGTTCTTCTTGATGTTGGCCTTGGCCTTGGAGATAACCGTCAGCGTGCGTAGGCCCAAGAAGTCCATCTTGAGCAGGCCCATATCGGCAACGGTATGGCCCTCGTACTGGGTAATCTCGACGCCGCCCTTGGTGTCGAGCTTGGTGGGCACGTGCTCGTTGACGGGGTCGCGACAGATCAGAACGGCGCACGCGTGCACGCCCTCGCCACGGGTGAGGCCCTCGATTGAGAGCGCCGTGTCGATGATGCGGCGGGCGTCGTCGTCCTTTTTATATGCCTCGGCAAAATCGGGGTTAAACAGGTCCTCTTTGCCGGGTTGCTTTTCGAGCACCTGCTTGAGCTTGACCTTGGGGTCGCTCGAGACCATCTTGGACAGACGCTGGCCCATGTAGACCGGGTAGTCCAGGACGCGAGCGGCGTCGTTGATGGCCTGCTTGGCCTTAATGGTCGAGTAGGTGATGACGTGGGTGACCTTCTCGGGGCCGTAGAGCTGGCGAACGTGCTCCACGACCTCGAGGCGCCGCTCATCGTCGAAGTCCATATCGATATCGGGCATCTCGGTACGCTGCGGGGACAGGAACCTCTCGAACATCAGGCCGTTCTCGAGCGGATCGAACGCGGTGATGTTCATGGCGTAGGCGACGATAGCGCCGGCAGCCGAGCCACGGCCGGGGCCGACGCCGATGCCGTTGTCCTTGGCCCATTGCACGTACTCGGCAACAATCAAAAAGTAGGCGGCAAAGCCCTTGTCGCAGATGACTTTGTATTCGTACTCAAAGCGCTCTTTGATGTTGACGCCACCGATCTCGCGCGTGGCCCAGTCGTCACCGTAGTGCTGGCGCAGGCCCTTCTCGCACTCGCGGCGGAACTGACTCTCGTGCGTCTCGCCGGGGTCAAGCAACGGGAAGCGCGGCAGGATGATGGAGTCCCAGTCCAGCTCGACGTAGCACTTGTCAGCAATCTCGAGCGTGTTGTCGCAGGCCTCGGGGCAATACGGAAACATCGCCCGCATCTCCTCCTCGGTCTTCATGTAAAACTCCGAGCCGGTCATGCGCATGCGGTTGGGGTCGTCGACCTTGGCGTTCATGCCAATGCACATGATGACGTCCTGCACGGGCGCGTCCTCGCGGCGCAGGTAGTGGAAGTCGTTGGTGGCGATGACCTTGACGCCCACCTGCTTGGCGATGTCGATGAGCGTGCGGTCCATCTGCTCGTCGGTCAGGCCGTTGTCGGTGGTAATGCCGTGTTCCTGGATCTCGATATAAAAGTCGCCGGGGTCAAAGGTGTCGCGGAAGGTCTCGGCCCACTTGATGGCGCCCTCCATGTCACCGCGGTCGATGTATTTGGGGATGATGCCCGCGATGCAGGCGCTCGTGCAGATCATGCCCTTGGCATGGCGGCGCAGGTTGTCGAGCGTCACACGCGGCTTGTAGTAAAAGCCCTGCACGGCGGCCTCGGAGACCGTCTGCATCAGGTTGACGTAGCCCCCCTGGTCCTTGGCCAGAAGGATCATGTGGTAGAGCTCGGGCTTATGGTCGCGAGCGAGCGTCTCGTCCGGCGTAAAGTAAACCTCGCAGCCAAAAATGGGCTTGATGACCAGAGGCGGCTTGAGCTCGTCGATGTTGCCCTTCTCGTCCCACATGGCCATGTCCTTAACGTACTGGGCATGCTCGCGCGGGTTTGCCTCGGGATCGGGCTCCACCAGCTCGTCGCGACGGTCCTTTTCCAAGAAGGCCTTGTCGTGGCTCCAGGTTTTGTACTCGGGCGTGTTGTGGTTAACGGCGTCACAGGCCAGCGCTAGGTCGGGCACGCCATACATGTAGCCGTGGTCGGTAATGGCCACGGCGGGCATGCCAAGCTCAACGGCACGGTTGACCATATCCTGGATACGGGTTGCGCCGTCGAGCATGGAGAAAACAGTGTGATTGTGCAGATGGACGAATGCCATGTGATGAGCTCCGATGCGGGTTCGTGTTCTGACTGAACGATTTTACCCCACGGCACGGACAGCACCCGAACCTAGCCAAACCCACACGGCTCCTATTGAGTTGCGGTGAAATACGGACTGTTTGCCGGCTTTTTTGGCCAAAACGGTCTGTATTCCACCGCAAGTTATTGAGGGCTAGAGGCTGTAGGTGACCACCTGAGGCTCGCACGGGTTGGCGGGGTCGACTTGCTCCACGCGGACGAACTTGACGGTCACGGCCTCAAAGCCCGCCTTGTGCAGAACATCAGCGTAAACGCGCGCCTGCAGGGCGTGCTTCTCCTGCAGCTGTTCCGGCGTCTCGTCCGGTGTGCCGCCCGTCTTGTAGTCGATGACCAGCGCGCGTGACGAATCCGCCGGGTTCGTCGCCAAAGCATCGATGGCGCCCTCGGCATATGCACCGTAGCGAGCGATGTCCTCGTCCTCGCAGCCCAGCGAAAAGAACGGCACCTCGGCGCGAACGCACGGCCAGGCAAGCAGCTCGGCACGGACCGCCGACTTGAGCCAGCGATCCAGGGCAACGTCGAAGCGTTCGCGCTGTTCCGGCGTCAGGCGCCACAGGCGAGCCAGGGCGTCGGCACGCTCGGCGGGCAGCGCATCGGCACCCATCTCGATCAGCCACTGGCAGGCGGCGTGGAAGGCCGAGCCCAGCGCCATGGGATTGCCGGCGGGCTCGACAGCGGCCACGTCTGCATCCGCCATCTCGGAACCATCAGACTCCGCATCATCGCCAGCCTCGTCCATGGGCACATGCGCCTCGGTGGCACGGTCCTCGGACTCGGCATGCAGCGCCGCGGCAATTGACGAGTAGCTGTACGAATCGCGCACCGGATACGGGCAGATGCCCATGCGTACGCCCACCGCTTGGGGATGCACGAGCTCGAACGCATCGGGTTCGGGGTCGGCAGGACCGGGGACGATTGTACTGGCCGAATCGTCGGCAGTATCTGTATCGACATCGCCGCGAACAAGCCTGCCCTCGGCATCCAGTGAAGCGTTGGCCTCAAACGCCTGCTCGCCAAAGGAAAAGTCCGCGAGCGAAATGAGCTCGTAGTCGCCCGGCTGGGAGTTGTCGAACACCAGGCGGTCGGCATCGAGCTGCGGCATGTCCAGAGCGTCGGTAGGCAGAATACGACGCAGCACGTCATAGGTCAGATCGGTCTCGACGTCGAAGGTCGGCGCGCACAGCTTGCCGCGGCTCACGCCGGCATCCATCGCCAAGATCACCAGCTCTCGCGCACGCGTCATGGCAACATAGAGCAAGCGGGCCCGCTCCTCGAGCGAAAGCTGCAGGTCGTCGTCGCGCAGGCGGGCAAATGCCTCGGCGGGAGAGCCCGTCGCACAGACGTCCTCCATGAGCTCTGGCGGCAGCCACAACGACGTGCCCTTGCCCTTAAACGCATGCTCAAACTGCTTTTTGACGTCGTCGCCCTTCACAAAGGTTCCGTCCGCGAGCTTAACGCCGTCGAAGCGTGCCGGCAGCGCCACGATCTGCGCTCCGCCCTCGACGCGACCCATCTGTGCCGCACCCGAGGACTTACGCACGCCAAAACACTCGGCAACCGCTACGACCGGATACTCCAGACCCTTGGACGCATGCACCGTCATGATGCGTACCGCGCCGTCGCCCTCCTCGTTGAGCGCGCCCGGGGCCTCCTTGCCCGCCAAGAAGCGGTCGAAGGCGAGCGCAATGGAGCGCGGCGAGTTGCCGAGCTCGGCCTCTGCCTCGGCCACGGCGTCGAGCGCCTTGAGCACGTTGGCGGCAATGGCCTTGCCCTCGGGACCACGCTGTGCCAGACGTACAAACCAGCCGGAGGCGTTGACCACGTCGCGCGCGATGGCGGCGAACGAATCGCGGCCCACGCGACGGAGCGCATACCGCAGCACCTCGCGGGCGCGCGTCACGAGCGGCAAGTCTTGCAAACCCGGCACATCGGAATCGCTCATGATGCCCACGTCGATGTTGCGGCGCGAGGTTTCCCCCGTCTGGTCGTCCAGCTTGGTCGCCAGCGCCAGGAACTCCTGAGCGCCGAGCGCAAACATCGGCGAGGCCAGCAGCGGCATAAGACCCTGCGCCGTATCGGCCGGGTTAGCAAGCGCGCACACCAGGGCACGCACCGTCTGCACCTCGGCTGCCTGGGCAAAGACCGAGCCGCCTGCGATCACGCAGTCGAGCCCCTGGTCGCGGAAGGCCTGCGCATAGATATCGGCGTTGGTCATGCGGCCCAGCAGCAGGACCATGCTGCCCTGGGGCTGGCCCGCTTTAACGAGTGCTTGGAATCGCTCCGCAATCGCACGAGCTTTCGCCTGCGTTCGCTCCTGCGTACTGCCACCGGCAACGAAAATCGCCTGGCGGCGCGAAGCCTTTGCCTTGAGCTTGTCCTTGCGTTCGTCGCTCGGTTCAAGATCCAAGAACCCCTGCATCAAACCACCGGTGTCGCCGTCAAAGACGCGCGCCACATAGCGCAGCACCTCGTCGTGGCTGCGGAAGTTGCGTACAAGCTTGACGAGCTCGCCGGCGGGGGCATCGGACGTGGCGACCGTCTCGGACGCCGTCGTCGAACCCACCTTGCGCTCCTGGCGACGGAATACCTCGACCTCGGCACCACGGAAGCGGTAGATCGACTGCTGCGCATCGCCTACGGTGCACAGTGCGCGCTCCCCCGCGCCCGTCAGGTGACGGATCAAATCGACCTGCATCTGGTCGGTATCCTGGAACTCATCGATCATGACCATCTTAAAGCGACCCTCATAGGCCGCTCGGATGGCGGGATAATCGCGCAGCGCCTCGTACGCCATGCGCAGCAGGTCGTTGTTATCAAGCGCGGACTGGTCAGCCTTGAGCGCGCGGTATTCCGCCTCCACAGCACGAGCAAGCCCCGCCAGCGCATCGAGCGCGGGACCACCGCAGGCCAGCACGATATTGATAAACGCATCGGCAGCCTCGGCCTTGAGTAGCTCCACCTGCTCCTTAGAAAACGCCTTGCTCGCCCGAGGCATGCTGCACGACATCATGAGTCGCGCCGCATCCTCCATGGTTTTGCCGCTCGCCTCAAACGCGTCGATGGCATCGAGTGCCACCTGCGCTTTCTCGGTCGCGGCCTTGCTTGCGCCCAGCGCCGCACGATAGGCATCGGCGAGTGCCGAGGTATCGGCCTGGCCGCGCGCCACGCACACGTCGTCCATACCGCCCGGCAGCTGGCTCGAGAGCTCCAGCAGCTCACGCACCAGCCCTTTAATGGTGGTACCGGCGCCAAACGGCCCACCCTCGCCCGCCATGGGATACCAAGCGTAGAGGGCCTTAAGCGAAGCGGCGAGCTCGGGGGCGGCATCGGGCGCCGTCGCGCGGGCCAGCACATGCTCAACAGCCTGGTCCATAAGCTCGTCGGTATCGGTGAGCACCGTGAACTCGGGATCGATGCCCAGCTCCAACGCATGTGCGCGCAGGATACGCGAGCACATGCCGTGAATGGTCGAGATCCACGCATCGTCGACGGTCAGGGCTTCCTCGTCCATGCCCTCGTCGATGAGCGTGCGGCGCACACGGTCACGGATCTCGGCCGCGGCGTCTTTGGTAAAGGTAATGGCGAGCACCTGGTCCAGATGCTCAACGAACGGACCGGATTCGGGCGAGAGCGCGTAGACGATGCGGCGCGTGAGGGTAAAGGTCTTGCCCGAACCGGCACCCGCCGAGACAAACAGCGGACGGTCGAGCGTTTTGACGATCTGCAGCTGTTGCGGCATCAAAGTCGAAAGATCCATGGTCTACACGTCCCTCCTTACAAACGTTCCTTCGTGGTTATACGAGCAGCGCGCATGCGCGGCCTGAGCCGACGTCGGGTCGACGGCGGCAACGTCGCCTGCCTCGAGTTCGTGCAGGCGCTCGGCGATGCCGGCCTCCACGCGATCGAGCAGGGCGTCGAAGTCCATGCTGCCACCCTCGCCGGGAAAGCCCTTCTTAAGCCCCGGGATGCGGCCGTCGCCGCGCTCTTCCTCGAGCAGCTCGGCACTCGCGGCGCCGCGCAGCGCCGGTTTGCCGCCCTTGGTCGAAAAATAGAGCGCCGCACGGGCATCCAGATCCAGCGCCCGGCGCATGGCCTGCGCATAGATAAGCGTCTGGGTATGGGGCGGCAGCCACCGCGGGTCGTCGATGGCGGCCTCGCCCGATTCCTCGTCGCGCACCGTGGGGTCGGCGAGTTTAAACTCCTCAACGCCCGTGCGATGCTTGTAGTCGATTACCACGGCGCGATTCTCGGCATCCACATCCACGCGGTCGATGCGCCCGCCGAGCGGCCAGCCGGCATACTCGACCTGGAGCTCGTTGAACGCAAACTCCAGGTAGCGCGGCGCGAAGGGCGCGAGCGCCTCGGACTCGTAGGCAAGAACGCCCTCCAGCTGCGGCAAAATCTCGGCCACCTGGCGCTCCTCCACCGGGGAGAGCGGCACGAGCGGGCCCTCGGTACCGCGCTTGCCCGCATGCTCGGCCAAGGTCTCGTCAAAGACCTCGCGCAGCAGCTCCTTCGCGCGTGGCAGATTCATGGGTGTCACGCGCTCCATGCCCTCCTGGGGCAGACGGGCATGCAAGTGTTCCAGCACGTCGTGGACAAAGTTGCCCTTCTCCATATTGCCAAAGCCAGCGTCGATCGACTGGGGCTTCACGCGGTACGAGACGAACCAGCATAGCGGGCAGGTCGAATAGGCCTCGATCTGCGAGGCAGACGTCAGGCGCGGCACCAGCGGCGCATCCTCGCCCTCGCCATCGCGACGACGCAGGACCAAATACGGAATGGCTTCATCGCTCAGGTGCTGAGGAGCTTCGCAGGTCACGCGCTCGCGCCTAAGACCTTCGCCTGCCGCGGGATCGAAGTCCCTTACGATATCGCCCTCACCCACACACTTCGCCTTGTCGGCGCCAACGGCCTTAGCGTCGTCAGCGGCCTTGTCGGCGTCAGCGGCCTTGTCGGCGTCAGCGGCCTTAGCATCGTTAGCGGCCTCGGCATGCGCCCGCAACTCGGTCCACACGGCCGCCGGATAGCACTCGCGCGCCTGACGATCGTGGGTCACACGGGCGAGCGTAACCGGACCACGCGACGCTTGTATCGCGCGGCCAAAGCGTGCGCGCAGCAAGGCCGCAGGCTCAAGCGTCACGCCCTCGCGACCGAGGCTCGCCGTCAGCGTTGCCAGCGGGCCCTCCTCATGTGAGAGCGGATAACTGTCCAGGTCGACGTCGGCAAACAGCACGGCATCGTAGCTATCGGGGCGCAGGGCCGCCGCATCGGCAAGCGAAGTAAAGCGAACCTGGGCACGTGGCGCACGGTCAACCTCGTAGGTCTCGTAATCGTAGGCGGTGCTACGCTTGTCCACCTTGGTGCGAATGCCATCGAGCACGGGCACGGTCGCGGCCTGCGACACGTCGAGCGCGCGAGCATCGTTCATAAGGATGTCGATCGCGTGGCGCAGCAGGGCCACCTCCGCCTGGCGACGGGCCTGGCCGTCGAGACCACCAAGCGCGCGATCGGGCAGTGCCTCGGCAACGGCAAGCATGGCCTTGAGCGCCGTCACGGGCTTGTCACGCCACAGCGCCTGGAACACGTCCGAGACCACGCACGGCACGTTCTTAAACCAGTTCTCGTCGCTCGCCGCCTTGCGCGCGCCCCTCACCTGGCCTTGGACGCTCTGCAGCAGGCTCTTAACGCCCGCGGTAGTCTTGCTGCGCGAGAGACGCATATTCTTATCGAAGGTACGGGCATTGACGGCATCAGCGCCCGAAAGCGGACTGTAAATCCAGTCGGTAAGCTCCGGCGCGGGCCACCACTCAGTCTTAGAAGCTGCCCCTTCGTCGGCGGCCTTCATACGCTCGATCAGGTTGGCGAGCGCCGTGAACTGCCTGCCCGCAATGGATTGAGAAAACGCCGTGAACTCAACTGTCTCGGCAGCGATATGACGGGCCGCCAGACGAGAGGCGAGCTCACCGAACAGCTGGGGTGCCCGGGCAGAAACAACGAGCACGCGCACGGGGTCAGCGGGCGTTGCAGTAGCTTTATCGTCCTTGGACTCCTTGTGCGTTTTCACCAACGTATCGATGGCGTCCGCATAAGCATGGGCACGGGCATGGGGGCCGGCGACCTCAATAAAGGCAGGCTGAGCGGCGGTCCCGCAAGCGGCATCAGACGCGACGGCGTCCTCCCTCAGCGGCGCGGCCTCGAACAGCACACCGCGGGCATCAAATGCCGCGGCAAGCTCCTCGCGCATCGCCGCCTGCTCGCAGGCAAGCAGTACGACGACCTCCCCCCCATTGTTCGCCACGGCAGACAGCAGCTCGAGCAGGCCGTGCGTAATCGACGTGATACCGCGCACGCATACGGCGCGGGTGCACGCCGGCAGGTTATCGGCCAGGGCATCGGCCATAATGTCAGCCGCCTCGCAGGGCTCGACCATATCTCGACGGTCCAAACCACCCGCGTAGGCACGCAAAAGCTCGAACACACGAGCCTCGGCATCGCTTTTTGGCTCAGGCTGGCAATTGTTGCCACGGCATCGCTCGGCCGTCGTCCCCGCAACGCCCGGCAACACGTCGCGGGCCATGCGCGCAAGCATGCGCACTGTGCCCTGGCTGCGCGAAAGCGGCTGCAGGTCGGCATCGTCGAGACGCGTGACCATGTCCGAGAACAGCATCTGACGCTGCAGGTTGTCGACGAAACCGCGCCCGTCGCCCAAAAGCTCCCAAAGCGAGCGAAGCCACGATGTAGGCGTTTTGTAGTCAATACCCAGCGAAATCCCGGCTTCCGCCGCATCATGGCGACACAGGTCGAGCTCGGCAAACGTTGACGCCAGAAGCACGGCACGTCCATGGCGGGCAATAAGGTCGGCAAGCAACGCCGACTCGGCATCGCTCAAATCCGTGCCGGCATTGGTGGTATAGATTCGAACAGGCATGGTCCTCCGCTCAAACTGTTCGCAATAATCAATGTATCCATCCTACCCGCCCACGCGGACAGATTTGCCCCACGCCAACAGATTTGATCCCTTGGGGACGGAGGAAAACGGATCACCGAAGGGGTCAGTCTAACCCGGTGATCCGTTTTCCTCCGTCCTTAAGGGATCAAAAAACCGCCCCCGGAGGAGCGGTTTTGCACAATTCGTTTTTGGCGCGGCCTACTCGCCATCCTCCAGCTTAATGAGGATTTTGCGGTAGCCACCGTACTCGCCGTTGAGCGCCTTGGACACACGGCTCACCGTGGTGGACGAAGCGCCGGTACGCGCCTGAACCTCAACATAGGGCTCGCCCTCGTCCCGATAACGCGCGACCTGCAGACGCTGCGATAGATCGCAAATCTCGCGCGGCGTGCAGATATCGGTCAAAAACGCTTGGATATCTTTCTCGTCGTCCAAAAGGCTAAATGCGTGGACCAGCTGCTTGACATCAGGCTTGTCAAACATGTTCTCGATATTCATCGATCACCGCCAAACCCGCCAAAAGGCATCGAAGTTGATACTGACATCGGGCATCGTTCGCCCGTTCTATGCAATAGGGCAACGCCTGTGGCTTTTGCCCGTAGCAGTTTAGCACACCACCAAACTAAAGCGACAAAACTCTCTGCCAGCGGCGCGTTTTCTAGGACGAACGCCGTTTTGAAACCGAATGCGCACGCAAGCTCCACGAATATCTGAGACAATGGGCGCCCAAACAGAGCCGTGCCCGAGCATCTGTCCGAGTTGCAAAGGCATGTGCCTCTCACGCTCCCTCACCACGCCATGCGCAAGAAAGGATTCACACCATGCGCTTTATGCTCAACTGGCTTTTGACCTCAATCGCCATCGCGATCGCAACGTTTCTCGTCCCCGGCATTCAGCCCTTCGGCATGGCCGACGCCTGGGTCTGCTTTGCCTTCGTGGGACTGTTCCTCAACATCGTCGACTCGCTCGTTAAGCCGTTCCTGACGGTCATCTCGCTGCCACTCACTATTATCACGCTTGGTATTTTTCAGCTTGTGGTCAACAGCTTTATGCTCGAGCTGGCCAGCTACCTGTCGGTCAATCTGCTGGGCGCGGGTATCTCCATCGCCAGCTTTGGATCGGCGTTTATGGGCAGCATCCTGGTATCCATCATGCGCAGCATTCTCGACAGCATCGCCAGGAACTAAAGCGACCGGATACGGGCCGCCACAACACGCCAAAACGAAGGCCGTCCATCGCAACGATGGGCGGCCTTGTCATTTGCCAAGCCTCAGAGGACAAGAAAATCTACCATTTCTGCCCCGTCCCCCAATAGCAGGTGGGGCTAGATGACGTAGTCGTAGCCCTCGTTGGGGGCAACGAGCGTATCGAGTGTCACGCCGTCGAGGTAGTCGTTGATGAGCTTGTCCAGGTTCTTCCAAACATCGAGTGTAGGACACTCATCAGATCGCGAGCAACCTTTGCAGTCGCCGTCCAGGCATGCGACCGGTGCTAGGCTACCCTCGGTCAGGCGCAGGATCTCGCCCACCGTGTACTGCTCGGGCGGGCGCGTGAGCACGTAGCCGCCGCCCTTGCCGCGCATGCCCGAGAGCATATTGGCGCGCACGAGCGTAGCCAAAATGTTCTCCAAATATTTCTCCGAAATCCCCTGACGCGCGGCGATCTCTTTGAGGGGAATGCGGCCTGCCGCCTGATGCTCGGCCAAGTCGACCATAACGCGCAGGGCATATCTGCCCTTTGTGGAAACCAACATATATATTGCTGCCTTTCGGTCTTTTAATTCGTAGAAATTCTAGCCGAAATATTGATTTTGAAAATACCTATTCCCGTCAAGATGGTTAATCGACTCGTAATAATCTTCTATTTCCTATTGCATTACTAGGCTTTAGTGCCTACTATGCTTGCCAACAGCAAAACGAACAACCCATAAGGTTTGTGGGTTTCGCTGCTACCCACGCCGTAAAACCACACGGTATCCAGTCATTTGAACACTTTGGAGGTTCACCATGAGCAAGGTTTACACGTCCATCGATCAGCTTATCGGCCACACCCCGCTCCTGGAGCTCACCCACTTTGAGGCCGATGAGGACCTCAAGGCCCGTGTGCTCGTCAAGCTGGAATACTTCAACCCCGCCGGCTCCGTCAAAGACCGCGTCGCCAAGAACATGATTGACGAGGCCGAGAAGGCAGGCAAGCTCGTGCGTGGCGGCGACTACACCATCATCGAGCCCACGAGCGGCAACACCGGCGTCGGCCTCGCCATGGTCGCCGCCGCCCGCGGCTATCACCTCATCCTCACCATGCCGGAGACCATGAGCGTCGAGCGTCGCCGCCTCGCCGCCGCCTATGGCGCCGAAGTCGTGCTGACGCCCGGCCCGGAGGGCATGGCCGGCGCCGTCGCCCGTGCCGAGGAGCTCTCAGCGGCCACCCCCAACTCAATCATCGCGGGGCAGTTCGACAACCCCGCCAACCCCCGCGCCCACTACGAGACCACCGGGCCCGAGATCTGGGCCGATACCGAGGGCTCCGTTGACGTCCTCGTGGCCGGCGTGGGAACGGGCGGCACCATTTCGGGCTCCGCTCGCTTCCTCAAGGAGAAGAACCCCAACCTTCGCGCCGTCGCGGTGGAGCCCGCCGAGTCGCAGGTGCTTGCCGGCGGCGCGGCAGGCCCCCACAAGATCCAGGGAATCGGCGCCAACTTCATACCGAAGAATTTCGATCCGGAGCTCTGCGATGATATTGCGACGGTCAGCGATGAAGAAGCGATCCGCGAGATGATCGCGTTTGGCAGGGAGACCGGCATCCTGGTCGGGATCAGTTCCGGCGCAAACATTGCGGTCGCCAGACGATATGCCC
>OGFJ01001254.1_pt1 | contig 17356 bp, 11 predicted proteins | sample 1570861 | NCBI WGS metagenome assembly OGFJ01 (sample SAMEA2582060, study PRJEB24529) | metagenome | biome: Human gut stool | place: China | collected 2011
ACGCAGGGTGGCGGCGTACGATGTTGTTGTTCTCATAGATTCGGTAACCGCGGCTCCGCCGTTCCATATACCGTCGTGGCGCGGCGGTTTCATATATCCGTGGTTGCGCATAATCTTGTCGTTTTCGTTGTTGTGTTCTATGTCTTCCGTGTCCTGTTCCCAGCCTATGTTCGGGTTACTTGGCGGTATTCGCAAGTCAATGGGCAGGCCTACAGGCTGCAGGTTCAGCTTGTCTGTGCCGAAGTATATCTGTGCCATGCCGAATCCTGTGTTCGACGGGGCACATATTCGCAATTCATACGTACCTTCGTTGGGCACGGGCGGAAGCAGGAACGTAAGATCGTACTGCCCGCGCACGTTTATCTCGTCGGCCTGGTAGTTCGACTGGCTTGCGGTGTTGAAATACGGCAGGTACACGATACGGCTTTCTTCGGACACTTCGAGGTTAGCCAGGTATCCGCGCGGGAACGGAATCCACGTGTTGTCGGCCGGCCGCCTGTATCCGTTGGTTGCCATTTCGGCGAACAGTTCGTTGAAGTCCCAGCGCAGGCGCTCGTTGAGCACAACGCCCGGAACGCCATCGTCGTAAACAAGTATGTCGTCGATTGTATAGTAGAAGCCGTTGAGGGCGTTGTTTACGTTTTCACCGTTGCTGAAATTGATGTTTATTCCCGGGCGGTCTACAAAGATTTCATCGTATGTGTCGGTGTCGTATTCCGAATGCCTGTTTATTCGCTTGCCTTCGGTGGTGGCGCCTTTGGTTATCTTGAGCAGGCGGCGGTACGGGCCCATGGTCTCGTAATAGTGGAAGCAGTTTATTGAAAGCCTCGACGGGATGTTGTAGGCGTAGCCCATTTCAATGTAATGTATCACGAGCTTGTCCCACGTAAGGCGCATGGGCAGCAGGTGGTAGGCAACGAACTGGTTTACGGCGTTGTCCTTGGCGGTCATGTCGGGATTCGTAGCCAAGGGGTAGGCGGCCTGGCAGCGTTCGGTTATGCGCGAGATTATTTCGTCGAAGTTCTGCACTATGCCGTTTACGACATTTGGCTCGGGCACGCCCCATTTGGTGTTGAAAATACTGTCGGTTTCCACAAATACTGTATATCCGTAATACCTGTGCTCGGGGTTTTTCAGGGTAAGGTTACCGTCGAGGTCGGGGCCCATTTCCTCGTGGTTTTCCTCGTATTCCTCGTCGCGGTACAGTTTGAGCGAGTCGTCCCAACCGGTGCGGCGCAGCAGCTCGTTGAATATCCTCAGGTTGTCGGCCGATTCGATGAGTGCGGGCACGGTGGCGCGCGACAGGCTCAGCACCTGGTTCACCCCGTGTATGTATCCGTTGTAAACCTCGATGTCGGGAAGTACAATGCGTGCCGAGTTGTTTATTATTGTAGCCAGGTTTCCGCCGTTTATCGTGTCGAAGTCCACGGTGATATACCTGTCGTCCATGTTAGTACGCTCGAGTGTGCCGACGTTGAAGTCGGTTGTCTGGTATGCGTTCAGGTCTTCACAGTCGATGATAGCGTTGCGCGCTATATAGTCGGCTACGGAGTCGGGAATCTGGGTTATGTCGTAGTCTGTGGTCTGGTAAACCGAATCCAGGTAATGTTGCACGGCGTCGTTGGTGGGAGCGAACACCGTATAGTTGCCGCGTGCGGAAAGAAGTTGCGCTATTGTCGATTCGGAACGCTTGCTTAGTTTCACTCTCGACAGTATGTAAGCAAAATCAGTGAAGTTTTCGCTTTTCTCGAGATATGACGTTATAGTCTCACCTTTGAAAGTGTATATGTCAGACTCGTCCACTTTGTCGGAACATGCCGTTAGAAATGCCGCAGTAAGCAAAACAATCATAAGGCTGCATTTCCCGAAAATAAAAGCAGGTGATTTCATAGTATTTAGTTTTAATAATTACATTTTTTAAACGCCACCTCCTGCGTTATGCCCTTTGCCCTGTTCCTGTGATAACAAGGGCTTAAACGCAGTCTTCGCAAATATAATAAGTTTCCAATAAAAACAAAAACTTTTGGATTATATTTATTATGTTAATTTTTAGCTAAGCATGCAAGGCTGTTTTGCAGTAATGGCAAAGCCTTTATTTCATACGGTTTTGCGCCTTTTTGCAGCAGCTGTATGAACAGCTGCAATGTTCGTGTGCGGCGAATGGAAACAGACATCCCGGGCACGAAAAGACATGTCAGGAAAAGGGGTGTTTTGAAGCAAAAAATGAAAGCTGATTTTCAGTACGAATACCCTACATTGTAGTAAAGAAAAAATTAGTGGCTCGGATTTTAAAATTAGTGGCTTGCTTTTAGAAAAGCAAGCCACTAATTTTTTGCCCTTTGAAAACCCGTTACGGAAATGCCCGGAAAATGTAGACAATAGCGGACGCTGTATTAGCGCAAGGTAAATGCGCACTGAAATATGTAGGCCCGGTGTTATTCCATGTGGTCGAACTCATGCTTCATCTTCATGAGTTCCTCGCGCACGGTCTTCAGGCGTTCCACAACCTCCGACGTGCGCTGCTCGCCCTGCTTGTTCTTGCGCAGGGCTTCACGGGCGGCGGCCAGTTTCATGCCGCGCACCTTGACAAGGTTGTATACAAGGCGCACTTCCTCGATGTCTTCTTTGCTGTATTGCCTTATGTTGCGCCCGCTCTTGCGGGGGGAAATCTGCGGGAACTGCTTTTCCCAGAAGCGAAGCAATGTCTCGCTTACGTTGAACATCTTCGCCACTTCACCTATGGAATAGTAAAGTTTAAGTTCCTTATTGGTTGCCAACGCCATTAGATTGATATTTTTGGGTGTGTACACTATTGCAAAGTTAGCGAAAAGGCTGTAACTTTGCAAACAAATACTAAAAAATCAAACTTTATGACAGCTAACGAGATAAGAGAATCATTCAAGCAATTCTTTGCCTCGAAAGGGCACACCATAGTGCCGTCCGCCCCCATGGTGATAAAGGACGACCCCACACTTATGTTCACAAACGCCGGCATGAACCAATGGAAAGACATCATACTCGGCACACGCGACCCCGAACCGCGCCGCCGCGCCGATTCGCAAAAGTGCCTGCGCGTGAGCGGCAAGCACAACGACCTTGAAGAGGTGGGACACGATACCTACCACCACACCATGTTCGAAATGCTCGGCAACTGGAGCTTCGGCGACTATTTCAAGGAAGGCGCAATAGACTATGCGTGGGAGTATCTCGTGGATGTGCTGCACCTTGACCCGCGCGACCTGTACGTAACCGTGTTCGAAGGTTCGGAGGAAGAAGGCCTCGGACGCGACGACGAAGCAGCAAAGTATTGGGCAAAACACGTTCCGGCTGACCATATAATAAACGGCAACAAGCACGACAATTTTTGGGAAATGGGAGACACCGGGCCTTGCGGGCCGTGCTCGGAGATACATCTCGATTCGCGCACGCCCGAAGAGAAGGCCAAAGTGCCGGGCCGCGAGCTTGTCAACAAGGACGACCCGCAGGTTATCGAGATATGGAACCTCGTGTTCATGCAGTTCAACCGCAAGGCGGACGGCAGCCTGGAAGGACTTCCCGCCAAGGTTATCGACACCGGCATGGGCTTCGAGCGACTGGTGCGCACACTGCAAGGAAAGACCTCCAACTACGACACCGACGTATTCCAACCGATACTGAAAGCCATCGGAGACATGGCAGGCAAGAAGTATGGCGAAGATGAGAAGTCGGACATCGCCATGCGTGTAATTGCCGACCACATCCGCACCATCGCCTTCTCCATCACCGACGGACAGCTTCCGAGCAATGCCAAGGCAGGTTACGTCATCCGTCGTATCCTCCGCCGTGCCGTGCGCTACGGTTACACGTTCCTCGGACAGAAGCAGGCATTCATGTACAAGCTCCTCCCCGTACTCATCGAGAACATGGGCGCCGCTTATCCCGAACTGGATGCACAGAAGGAACTGATTGCCAAAGTTATCAAGGAAGAAGAAGACTCCTTCCTCCGCACCCTGGAGACGGGTATCCGCCTGCTGGAAAAGACCATGGCAGACGCCAAAGCCGCCGGCAAGAACGAAATCAGCGGAAAGGATGCCTTTACCTTATATGATACCTTCGGTTTCCCGCTCGACTTGACGGAACTGATTCTCCGCGAAAACGGCATGACTGCCGACATCAAGGAGTTTGACGCCGAAATGCAGCAGCAGAAACAGCGTGCCCGCAATGCCGCCGCCATAGAGACCGGTGACTGGATTACGCTAAAGGAGGGTACTACCGAATTCGTAGGATATGACTATACGGAATACGAAACATCCATTCTGCGCTACCGCCAAGTGAAGCAGAAGAACCAAACCTTGTATCAGATTGTACTGGACAAGACTCCGTTCTATGCCGAAAGCGGCGGTCAGGTAGGTGACACCGGTGTATTGGTGAACGAGTTTGAAACCATCGAAGTGGTAGACACCAAGAAGGAGAACAACCTGCCTATCCACATCACCAAGAAGCTGCCCGAACACATGGAAGCTCCGATGATGGCATGCGTGGATACCGACAAGCGTGCCGCTTGTGCCGCCAACCACTCTGCTACCCACTTGCTGGATGCTGCGCTGCGCGAAGTATTGGGCGAGCATGTAGAGCAGAAGGGCTCTTTGGTTACACCGGACTCCCTGCGTTTCGACTTCTCACACTTCCAGAAGGTGACGGACGAGGAAATCCGCAAGGTGGAACACATCGTTAATGCAAAGATTCGCGCCAACATACCTTTGAAAGAATACCGCAACATTCCTATCGAAGAAGCCAAAGAACTGGGCGCCATCGCTCTGTTCGGCGAGAAGTACGGCGACCATGTACGCGTTATCCAGTTCGGTTCTTCCGTAGAATTCTGTGGTGGTACGCACGTGGCTGCAACCGGAAACATCGGTATGGTGAAGATTATCTCCGAAAGCTCCGTGGCTGCCGGTGTGCGCCGTATCGAAGCCTACACGGGTGCACGCGTGGAGGAACTGATGAACACCATCGAGGACACGCTGCACGACTTGAAGGCGCTCTTCAACAACGCACCCGACCTTGCCGGAACCATCCGTAAGTATATTGACGAAAACGCCGGACTGAAGAAGCAGGTAGAGGACTTCATGAAAGAGAAAGAAGCACAGCTGAAAGAAAGACTGCTGAAGAACGTGCAGGAAGTCAATGGCGTTAAAGTCATCAAGTTTTGTGCTCCCCTGCCGGCAGAAACAGTGAAGAACATCGCCTTCCAGTTGCGTGGCCAGATTACGGAAAACCTGTTCTTCGTAGCGGGAACAGAAGCCGAAGGCAAGCCGATGCTGACCGTCATGCTGAGCGACAACCTCGTGGCAGGCGGACTGAAAGCCGGTAACCTGGTGAAAGAAGCTGCCAAACTTATCCAAGGCGGTGGCGGTGGCCAGCCCCACTTTGCAACTGCCGGCGGTAAGAATGCTGACGGACTGAACGCTGCCATTGACAAAGTTTTGGAATTGGCAGGATTATAATTGAAAATAATTGGCGAAACACTTGACATCGCCTCTGTGATGTTGTATATTTGTAATGTCATTTTTTAGATATTTCAAAATTAAACTACCGGGAAAGGAGGAGCATTGCTTCTCCTTTTCTTTTTATCCTCCACGGTATTCCATTTGAAATGCCACATGCCGGCTCCCCAAACTCCACACCTTACCATCCTAAATGCCACACCTTAGCAAGTGAAATGGCTGGCATTTACCCTCCAAAGCCCTGGGGTTTCCGTGAAAAACCCTAAGGTTTGGGACAGTGAAGTGGAGGGAACGGATGATTAGTCCAGAACAAACAGACAATGCATTCGAAGCAAACGAATGATGCATACAGAACAGACAGATGATGCGCAACAGAAACAAAAACGGGAAGCCTAAGCCTCCCGTCTGTTAATCTTTCGTAAATCTGCTCTTGACAAGATTTCCACTAAAACCTTATTCCATCCGAAGTATAAACATTTCGCGATAAACCACCAGTGCACCTTCGGGCAGCAAACTGGAAGGACAGAAAGGAGTTACATTTTCCGCAAGTACACATTTACCATTTCCCGAGACCGTCCGCGTAAAGAGCCTCTTCTCTCCATTATAAGTAAACTGCCACAATGCATATGTATCTCCGTTCTCATCTTCCACTGGAACTGTCTCGTATATCCCCATTAGCGGTTCCTCCTCTTTTCCCGTCGGATAGATTTCCAATACACCTTTCCACATACTATTGGAGAAATCTTCGGGCACCAACACATAATACCCGCCATCCTTCACCCAAGGACGCTCGGCAAGTGCCTTAGAAACATCACCCAGCAGTTCCGTCGGTGCACCACTACTGATACCATACTCGAAGCCCATTTTCGTCAACGTATATTGCCTACGACCTTTCACCGTGATGCGCAGTTGTGTTTCCTCACCGGAACCATCCATCACCTTCACAATCGTCTCCCCCTCTGCCAGCGGATGAATCTTGATACGCTGATACCCGTTGACATCATCGGTAAAAGTCACGGAAGCCACCGACTCGTGCTCGTTAATCACATTATAGGAACCGTCGCCGCCGTCAATGCCCAGCACTGTATCTTCGTTTGTTTCAGAAAGATAATAAGAAAGATTGGACACCAGATTGTCACATGTCCCAATCTGGTAGATAGGCTCCACACCTTCGAAAAGTACCATGCTTCGGTAATCGTCCTCGCAACCGGAAGCGGTAAACAGCAGTGCTATCAAGGCAAAGAGAGAGTATAGCTTCTTCATACTTGTTCAGTTATAGTTGTTCTATCTACAAAAATACAAAAAATGCCGGAATACTGCATCGGTACCCCTCTCTTTTTCAAACTATTTGTTCTTCCGGATAGTTCACCAAGTAGAGCGTTCCCGTGGCACGGGTAAAGGCGGTGTAGAGCCAACGGAAATAATCGGGTGTCAGGTATTCATCCGTCATATACCCCTGGTCCAGAAAGACATTCTTCCATTGCCCGCCCTGCGCCTTGTGGCAAGTCACGGCATAGGCATACTTCACTTGCAAGGCGTTGTAGTACGGGTCTGCCTTCATCTTCTTCATCCGCTCGCGCTTCACGGTGATGTCGGCATAATCTTCGAGGACGGAGTAGAAAAGCCGGTCGTTTTCTGCCTTGGGCAGCGCAGGCGAGTCGGTATGCAGCGTATCAAGCAGCATGTTCACTTCCAGTTCAAAGTCGTTATAGTCGGGAAAGACCAGCGTCACGTCTGCAAAGCGGAAGCCATACAGCTCTCGCGTACGGCGCACGCGGCGCACCACGGCAGTCTCACCGTTGGCAATGAAATCCATCTCCTTCTCCTTTTCCGTCCAGAAGTAGTTATTTTTCGCCACCATCAACAAATCACCGGTGTTTAATTCATCCTCACGCCAGAGAATCTGCGCACGGATGCCTTTGTTGTAGATGTTCGCCCTCTTGTTGGAGCGGCACACCACGATAGTTTCATCCAACCCGTCATGGTCGTAGCAAGAGTTCAGCGTTTCTATCAGCTCATTTCCGGGCAGAACTTTAATGTCGGCAAACCCCGAAACCTTTATCTTCGGCAGGCTGTAGCAATCGTCTTCCGCTATCAACTGCCTCAGGCGGGTGGCATTCCACAAAATGCCCGACTGTTGCTCCTGACGCACCACCTGCGTCAAGTCCACCTCCACCACTTCCAGCCCGTAGCCTTTCAAGGCATCGGCAAAGAGGGCAGGGCTCTGCTCCTCCCCCACCGGCGGCAGCTGTGCCGTATCGCCCATCAGCAGCAGGCGGCATCCCTGGCCGGAATAGACAAACTGCACCAGGTCGTCCAGCAACCTGCCCGTGCCGAACATGGAACCGGACAGTCCCTCATTGGAAATCATTGAGGCCTCATCCACTATATATAAAGTGTGAGTTGTCAAATTATCGTTCACAGAAAAATTGCTCAGCTCATTGGAGAAAGATTGCTGTCTATAAATTTTTTTATGAATTGTAAACGCCGGATGCCCCGCATACGCCGAGAAAACTTTTGCCGCCCGTCCGGTCGGTGCCAGCAATACCGACTTTTGTTGCAACTTATCCAACGTCCGCACCAAGGCACCGACCAACGATGTTTTACCCGTCCCCGCATAACCACGAAGCATAAAAACCACCTCGCTACGGGGTGACAGAAGGAACTCCGATAAAGATTTTACAGCAATTTCTTGCTCAGGAGTTGGTTGGTAAGGAAAATTTTCCTTAATTTGCCTTTCTAAATAGTTATTTATCATTTTTGTAACAGAAAAAAGTAAAGGGAACTATCGTTTTTAAATTAATTTCTTTTATTTTTGCGGTGCGAATATAACAACTAAAAAACATATTTATCATGAAAACAGTATTTAATGTCATTTTAGGCTTATGTGCTTTGGTGCTAATTTATATTTGTTACACCAGCATTATGGGTCCTATCAACTTTGAAAAAGCAAAGAAGCACAGAGACGCAGCCGTCATTGCACGTCTGATTGACATCCGTAAAGCACAATTGGAATATCGTACTTTACATGACCAGCAATATACTGCAAGCTTCGACTCTCTGATTGACTTTGTTAAAAACCAGAAACTTCCGTTCATCTTCAAGCAAGGAGAACTGAACGATAAGCAGCTGGAAGACGGTCTGACTGAAAAGAAAGCCATCAACATCATCAATAAGGCAAAGAAGACAGGTAACTATGCTGACGTCAAGAAATGGGGATTGGAAAACTTCAAGCGTGACACTATGTGGGTAGCCGTATTGGATACTATCTTCCCGAAAGGCTTCAACCCCGATTCTATGAGATATGTTCCCTTCGGAAACGGTGCACAGTTCGAAATGGCCATCAAGAACGATACAGCTAAATCCGGTGCTCCTTTCTGTCTGCTCGAAGTGAAGACTCCGTACGAAGTTTATTTGAACGGTCTGGATGCACAAGAAATTGCCAACATCAAGGACGTACAAACCAAACTTGGCAAGTACTGCGGTCTGATGATTGGTAGCTTGGAAACAGCTAACAACAACGCCGGTAACTGGGAATAATCTCACCCCGACAAACGTATGATAGAAACGACTGATTTTAATAAATCGGAACAGTATACATTATCCATCCGTCTCAGTACGGATGGATTTTCTTTTTCTGTGTTCAACCCTCTGGGCGACGGCGAGTTCTCTTACTACGACCGTGCAGTGGACGAGTCCTTCTCCCTCACTGCCAATCTGAAACAGACCTTCCGCGAACTGGCATGGCTGGAACGCCCCTTCCGCCGTGTCAATGTGCTCATGGCAGACAAACGCTTCACGTTCATTCCCCTGGAGTTCTTCGAGGACGAACAAACGGAAATCATTTTCTATCACAACCATCCTAAACGGGAAAACGAAACCGTACAATACAACATACTGCATAAGAGCAGCACTGTCGTACTGTTCGGCATGGATAAGAGTGCCTGCTCCTTCCTTCGCGAACAGTATCCCGATGTCAAGTTCTATTCCCAAGCCAGCCCCTTCATTGAGTTCTTCTCCTCAAAGAGCCGCTTGGGCAACAACCGGAAGATGTATGCACACTTGCGAAAAGATGCCGTAGACGTATACGGCTACGAACGCGGACGCCTCCTTCTTGCCAATTCCTTTGAATGCAGAAGCACACCCGACCGTGTCTACTACCTATTATATATATGGAAACAACTCGGCTTCGAGCAGGAACGCGATGAGCTGCACCTGACCGGTGACCTAAACGACAAAGAACTGCTACTGCCCGAACTGCGAAAATTCATCCGGCAGGTATTCATCATGAATCCCGCCACTAATCTTGACCTGCAAGCCATAACCCTATGCGAGTAATCAGCGGAATATATAAAAGAAGAAGATTTGACGTACCTCGTACCTTCAAGGCACGTCCCACAACAGACTTTGCCAAAGAGAATCTATTTAATGTACTTGCCAACTATCTGGATTTTGAAGATGGTGTATCTGCCCTCGACCTCTTTGCAGGCACAGGCAGCATCAGTATAGAACTGGTATCACGCGGTTGCAATCGTGTAATCAGCGTTGAAAAGGACCGGGATCACCACGCTTTCATTTGCAAAATCATGCAGGAAGTGAAGGATGATACTTGTATCCCCATCCGTGGCGATGTATTCAAGTTCATCAAAGGGGGACGCGAGCAGTTCGATTTCATCTTTGCCGATCCTCCGTATGAATTGCAAGGACTGGAAACCCTTCCCAATCTTATTTTTGAAAATAATCTGCTGAAAGAAGGAGGTCTGTTTGTATTGGAACACGGCAAGAAAAACAACTTTGAGAATCATCCGAACTTTGTGGAACCGCGGGTATACGGAAGTGTAACCTTCTCGATATTTAAAAGAAGAACGAAAAATGAAGAATTAGCTGCGCAATGATGCCGCATGGTAATTCTTCATTTTTCGTTCTTCATTCTTCATTATAAAAGCGGTGCCATCAAGCGCACCACACTCTCGGCAGCTTTCCGCCACCAAGGACGCTTCACCCAGTTTTTAAGGAAGACTTGTACACAGTCGCGCTGATCCTGAAGAAAGATCTCCCGCATTTGCAATGCCGTTTCCGTATCATAGATGAAAGCATTCACTTCAAAATTATGCTCAAAGCTACGAAAGTCCACATTGGTAGAACCAACAGTGGAAAGCTCATCATCTGATACCATCAGCTTGGAATGCAAGAAGCCTTTTTTATAGAAATAGATTTTTACACCCGCTTGCAATATATCTGCCAGATACGAACAGGAACCCAAATGCGTCAGACGATTATCCGCACGCATTGGCAACATCAGACGTACATCCACTCCTGCCAATGCCGCAGTTTGCATAGCGGCCAAAATCTGTTCCGTAGGCAGAAAATAAGGAGTCTGTATATAGAAGTATTTCTTTGCACCGGAAATTGCCATACTCAATCCTTGCATAATCTCTTTCCAGGGACCAATGGGGTCACTCGTCACAATCTGCACCAAAGAAGTGCCGGTCGCTTCCATCTTCGGAAAGTAACGGGAAGCACTGATCAAAGTACGGTCAACAAAATACCAGTCGAGCAGGAAAGCAGTCTGCAGACCATGCACGGCTTTACCTTCCAGTAAAAGATGGGTATCACGCCAGATACCCCATGAGAAACCACGCATATAGCGTTCTGCCAGATTCATTCCGCCTATAAATCCCACACGCCCGTCAATCACCACAATCTTACGGTGATTACGGTAGTTCACCTTACTAGTGAACAGCGGGAAACGTACTTTCAGGAAACTACGCACTTCAATGCCTGCCGAAAGCATCTCATCATAGAACCGGTTGGGCACATGCCAGCATCCTACATCGTCATAGATAAGACGCACTTCAACGCCTGCCCGCGCTTTCTCCACCAATACATCGCGTACCATACGCCCGATAGCATCATCTTCAAAGATATAAAATTCAATATGGATATGTTGCCGGGCATTCTGCAGTTCCCTCAACAAGGATTGCAGCATAGAGCCGCCATTGGTATAGATTTCGATACGGTTACCGTCGAAAGGGAATGCCTGGGTCGTGTTGCGGAACAGGGAAATAAGCCGACTGTAAGCCATTGGCAAAGTAGTGGCATCCTGCGCCAGATACTCCACCATCGGTTTATTCAGCAGACGGTTATAAATCTTCTGCCCTATGATGCGCTCCCGCCTGCGGCTTCGTCCGAAAAAGAAATAGAAGACTAACCCCACAACAGGCAGGAACATCAATACCAGTATCCATGCAAGCGTCTTCACCGGATTACGATTGTCGAGGATAATGACAACAATTGTTCCGATGATAGCGCCAAAGTAAATAATATCAAAGGCGACGGTAGCTACTTGGTTGAGTATATAGTTCCAGTCAATCACAAAAGCAAATATAGAGAAAATAAAAGAATTCCTGTTTTTTTATAAGAAAAAAGAGATTGAATTTAAAGTATTTACATATATTTGCATAATTACACACTAATACTATGAAATATGAAAAAGCAGCTTTTAATCGCCCTCTTATTGGGTTTGTCAACTACTATCTGTCATTCGCAAGTAAAAATCAACGTACAAGGCGGCACTGGGTTGACCGGCATCACCAAGAATGAAAATTACAATGCTAACTTTGGATATCGTTTCGGAGTAGGTGTTGAGCTACCTATTGACAAGACTTGGTCCATGCAAACAGGGCTACAGTTCCTGAACAGAAGCTACTCTGTTGACGAAGGAATAACAGCCCTTGGCACTAATGAGGAAGGCAAACAAACCTACATGGTATTGGGGATTGATTCTAAAATAAACGGAATCTATTTACAAGTTCCCATCAAAGTTGCCGCATATCTGCCTTTGAATAACAACTGCGGATTTCAATTCAGCGGAGGTCCATACATCGCTTATGGAATTGGCGGAAAAAGCAAAGTGAACTGGATACTTGCCAGCCAGGAAAAAATCGACTCCGACGACCTCACATCTGGTGGAGATAACAGATTGATGGAAGGTAAAACAACGCATAAGACATTCGATAAACACGATGGACTGAAACGCCTGGACATCGGTTTAAGTCTCGGAGTAGATTTCAAATACAAACAACTTTTTGCCGGTATCGGTGCCGAATACGGTTTTCTTCCCATTGATAAAGAATTTCCTAAAGACATTTTCAAATATTCCATCCAGGAAAACCAGACACTTGTCTCCCCTCGCAACATAGGAATCGAATTTCATGTAGGCTTTTGTTTCAGTGTAGGGAAACGCTAAAAAACAGAATCCCCTTCCATATCTTTCAGCGAAAGCGAATGGAAGGGGAAACTTATCACAAAAACTGGTTAGGAAACTTTAGAAACGACGTCCGCCACCAAAACCACCGGGACGACCACCAGGTCCGCCGGGACCTCCATGACCACCGAATCCACCTCTACCCTGCATCTTTTCACGGGCAGCCTTGCTACCGAAGATATTCAGACGATAGATGAAGTGTACCATGCAATAACTATTGATACCATTATATTCGGAAACCGAACGGCCATCTGCTGTCAATGAACGGCTAATGTTACTTTGCTGTTTCAAAATGTCATAGAGTTCAAGGCTGATAGTAGCCGCGCCTTTCAGGAAGGTTTGCGAAAGCTGTGCATTCCAGATCAATTCATTACGGTTCATACTGGCATCTGTATAACCACGACGGCTCTGATTAGCAATATTAGTAGTGAAAGTCATGTTCCAGGGAGCCATCAACTGAGTATTGGCACCATAAGAGAACGTGTAAGGTTCCTGATTATTCTCCGGACGCAGTTTACTACGCTCAGCAGTATAAGAGATAGAACCATTCAGGCCGAATTCGAACCAATCGTTACGGTAAGCACCATTCAAGCGCTCACTCAACGTCAACCCTGTTGTCTTATTCTTATCATCCACTTTGGTATCCTGATTATATAAAAATGCCACATTATTCTGGTAATTGACATTGGTGAATGAGTTGATAGTGTACTTCTTATTCTTCAATGCGGTATTGAAACCAAACATACCGAAAGCACTCCAGTTACCATTGATATTCTTCGGTGTAGTAGTACGCGCACCGGTTTGATCATCGTATTCGGTACTGTTACTGATGCTGTTCTGCGTAGCCGAGAAGCTGGCATGAGTCATGATACCCCGCTGGAGTTCTGCATTATACGTATTGTAGAACAAACGCATAGAGTGCGTGAACGAAGGTTTCAAACCCGGATTACCGACACGGATATTCAGCGGATTAGAGTTGTCTACAATCGGCAACAAGTTCTCCATGCTGGGCTGGCCGGTACGTCCACGATAGTTGAAGCGCAACTGGCTTACTTTCGAGAAACGGTAACGGAAATCAATATTCGGAGCAAAGTTGAATACCGAACGCGTCGTATCAATCATATAGTCTCCTTTCTTATAAGACAGTTTTGAGTTCTGCGGTTGGAAAGAAATACCGGTACTCAACTGGTACTTCTCACGGATGAAACGCAAGGATACAGAAGCATCATGGTTGTAGTATCTGTACTCGGCATACTTACCTAAACTATCTACCGCATGATTCTGATAGCCCACTGGCAACGGGTCGCCAATTCCCCACTCTGGATTGATCTTGTATAAGTCGAAAGTCGTCTTGTCACTCTCACTGTACTTATACTGGAACTGATAACTGAACTGCAAGAAAGTAGCCCGTGCAATCGGTTCACTATACGTAACCTGTGCACTATAACTATAATTATTCGTCGGCGTAGTGATATACTGGTTACGGATCAACGTAGAGTCCGGGTTTGTAGGAATCTGATAATAACGTGTCATCGACTCCGTATACTGGTTATTGTCATTATCTCCATAACCAAAGCGTCCGCGGAATGTAACATTACGTCCCTTATCATTCAGTTTGCGATTGATCTGCAAAGTAGCATCCGTTGAAACGGTCTTACTATCGGAAAGTGAACCCGTGTTTGTAGCATTCACACGAATATCCTTCAACGGGTCTTCATTATTTATCACATCAAAATCAAGATAGTCATTCGGGTTAGTAACCAGACTGTAAGGATCCGCATTGAAGGTTCCCGACAAGGAACTGGAAGAATTATCCGTCTTTCCATAAGAGAAGTTCGGACGGAAGATGATATTCGTCATTGAATCCGGCTTCCACTCCAAACGGAAATCAGCATTAAATGTCGAATTCTTGTTCCTGTTGAGAGAGTTTGAATTGGAATATGAATTACCATTCTGTAAGAAACGCTCGGATGAGTTGACATTGGCAATGTCAGCATCATTGTAGTTGTAACGGGCACTACCGCCTAACTCCAATTTATCAGTTTCGGTAACAAAGTTAAGTCCCAGTTCCTTAGGAGCATTCAAACCATTGTTACGACGCCAACGCGGGCCACCGCCACCACCGGAAAAGCCCTGATTATTCACATTGTTGGCAGAGGCAATAAGAGAAACTTGTGTATTATCCACAAAGCGGTTCAACATCAAACGTCCTGCATAACGATCTTCAGTACCTACGGCAGCATCGGCATTACCGAACCAACCCTGATTCATACCTTTCTTAACAGTCAGGTCGAGCACGGTTTCTTCTTCACCGTCATCAATACCTGTGATACGTGCCAGGTCCGATTTCTTATCATAAGTCTTCAACCGGTCAATCATGTCCACCGGTAAATTCTTCAAACCCGTCTTCACGTCTCCACCGAAGAATTCCTTTCCGTCTACCATGATCTTCTTCAGGTCCTTACCATTAATTTTCACGTTACCATCGTCATCAATCTCGGCACCGGGAAGTTTCTTCACCAATTCTTCCAGCATGGCTCCTTCGGGGGTACGATAAGCTGACGAATTATACATTAATGTATCTTCACTGACAGTGACTTGTGGAGCTTCTGCGGTAACCACCGCTTCTGCCAGCATCACGGCATCTGTCTTCAGAGCCAGCGTACCTACATTCTTATTGGGGTTTTGAGCCGACAGTTGCAAAGGAAGCATTGTCGGTTGGAAGCCGATATAGGAAACTTTCAATACATACTTCCCAGCCTTTACTTTGGGCAGGGTAAAATATCCCTGTGCTGTAGTGGCGATACCCGCCGCAAATGCACTGTCAGGTAACGAAAGTAACTGTACTGTGGCTTGTACTGCGGGCTCTTTCGTGTCACCCTCGATGACACGCCCCACTACAGTAATGTTCTGCGTTTGAGAGAAAACGGAAAGTGTGGTTGTCAGCAATAACACTGTTCCGATGATTACTTTTTTCATGCGCCTGTTTTTTATGAAACAAAATGTCTGTTTTTACACTGTTTCATTTGACAAGCTTTCAATGGAAAAGTTTAATGAGGATTAAATAAAATATCCTAATTATCGACGATCTCGCTTAAATAACCGATCAACCGTCGCTTTTTTTATACCAAATTCCAAGCAAAGAATATTCAGTATAAGGAAGACCAAAAAGGAGGAAGTATCCACACTCATGATGTCACCTTTCCATACCCGGTAGAGCATACCGGCAAAGATAAATAACACCGGCAGGAATATGGCATTACGGGTAGCCTTATTGCGTATCTGTTCGGTTTCCTTGCTTTCATTCTTTGTAAAAGCAAACAGAATCATCATCGCGCCCAGCATCATCAGTAGCTTGGAGCACTCTTTATAAAACAAAAGGTTACCATCCGTCATTTTCCCTATCATCAACATCAGGAAAGGGAGAAACAATGCCAATGCTATCACAAAATATCCTAACGGACGGCAATATACCGGTAATAATGCTTTCATTTTTTTATAAATTATAAGTTATGAAGTCTGAAATATTTATCCAAGTGATGTAAGTTTTATGATTTGCAAAGATACTTCTTTCGCAGAGAAATCCTATCTTTAAAAAAGATAAGCTGCATCTCAGCATAACTTTTTCATGTCGGTATGGAAGTTTTGCACTTGATTTGCATTATCTTTGCAGAGCAAAAAAAGACAAATACATCATGAGTAAACAAGAAGTAATCCTCTGCGAAGAACTGGAAAGCAGCTTAACAACTGCCCTTGGGAACTGCCCCCATGACAAGCTCTTTATCCTGACTGACGAGCATACACATCGCCTTTGCTTGCCACAACTCAGCAACATTCCGACATTGAAAGAAGCAACGGAAATCATTATCGGTGCCGAAGATATACACAAGAACCTCGAAACCCTGGCTTCCGTCTGGCAAGCCCTGAGTGAAAAAGGAGCAACGCGCCATTCATTGCTTATCAATCTGGGAGGTGGCATGGTGACCGACCTGGGTGGTTTCGCCGCCTCTACATTTAAGCGGGGCATTGCTTATATCAATATCCCTACTACCCTACTGGCTATGGTAGATGCTTCCGTAGGAGGCAAGACAGGTATCAACTTCAACGGGCTGAAGAATGAAATCGGCGTCTTCGCCCCTGCCGCCAGCGTACTCCTTGAAACAGAATTTCTGCGCAGCCTCGATGCCCATAACTTCTTCTCCGGTTATGCCGAAATGTTGAAGCACGGACTGATCAGCACTCCGGAACATCTGGCGGAATTATTGGCTTTTGATACGGACAAGATAGATTACGCAGCCCTGAAGTCAATGGTAGGTCGCTCCGTACAAGTAAAAGAAAACATCGTGGAACAAGATCCGCTGGAACACGGCATCCGCAAGGCCCTGAACCTGGGACATACCGTAGGGCATGCTTTCGAAAGCCTTGCCCTTGCCGAAGGACGCCCTGTGCTGCATGGCTATGCCGTTGCCTGGGGAATTGTTTGCGAACTGTACCTTTCTTATATAAAAGTAGGCTTTCCAAAAGACAAAATGCGCCAAACCATTCAGTTCGTAAAAGAGAACTACGGTGGTTTTGCCTTTAACTGTAAGAAGTACGACCAACT
>OGFJ01001284.1_pt1 | contig 17140 bp, 10 predicted proteins | sample 1570861 | NCBI WGS metagenome assembly OGFJ01 (sample SAMEA2582060, study PRJEB24529) | metagenome | biome: Human gut stool | place: China | collected 2011
CCCATAACAGGGCAGCCGGATTTTGCGGAGATCCGTATTAGCTATATTCCTGATATTAAGATGGTGGAAAGCAAGAGTCTGAAGCTTTACCTTTTCAGCTTTCGCAATCATGGTGCTTTCCACGAAGATTGTGTGAATATTATAATGAAAGACTTGATTCGACTAATGGCTCCTAAATATATTGAGGTTACAGGTGTTTTTACCCCACGCGGTGGTATTTCTATTTATCCTTATGCTAATTATGGGCGTCCGGATACGAAGTATGAACACATGGCGGAACATCGGTTGATGAATAGAGAATAAAACAGAAATGGGGGTGATAAGAAACACTCCCATTGCCGTTTATTGAATTATTTTTTGATGATTGTCAGTTCAGCAGCTTTTAAGATTTCTTTTCCTTCCATCTTTTCTTTGATACAAACCACTTCTACACTGTCTTCCAATAGTACCCCGCATACTTTATCTCTATTGGCATCCATTGTACTGATATTGACAGTGTCTCCTTTGCCGGTTATCAGAGTAATATTATTCATAGTAGCATCGTATACTATTCCATTGATAATTTGGAATTTAGATTCTTGTTTACAGGCGACAATGCTTCCTATTGCAAGTGAGCAAACAAATAAATAGGTTAACCTTTTCATAATATATAATTTTGTGATTATTATTGAATACAAATATAAATGTTTTTCTTACATGAATTTGATTTCCTAAGGAAAAAATTGCCATTTTTGAACAAAAGCGATTCTTGACTTGTTAATCTAAAAGACTAATTGCGAAATCATGAGAATACTTCTGCATATAAAGTGTCTTTTGTGTATTTTCTTATTATATTTCTCTTCTTCGGTATCGGCTGAAGCCAAGAAGGTAAGTTCCGGTACGGATTTGCTGATTATCAGCAGTTATGTATCAGGTGCTCCGTGGAGTCAGACTATCATTTCGCATATCATGCAAAAGGAATATGACCGGAAAGATGTGAGCATGAATGTAGAGTATATGAATATTCTGACGATAGAGACTCCTGAAATACTGAATCAATATAAAAATAATCTTTTTTCAACTTATGGAAACAATCCTCCTAAAGCTGTGTTGATGCTGGGTAATGCTCCTCTGATATTGCGGGATGAAATGCGTGAACATTGGGGGGATATACCTTTGATAGTATGTGCTGAGAGTAGCTATATAGGACCTGATTCCACCTATATGTACAATCAGGTTGTTCCACAAAAGGATCGTATCTATCTGAATGATCTGCGTGACGAGTACAATATGACTTTTCTGAATGCACGTGCTTTTATCCCCGAGAGTGTTCAACTGATGCGCCGTATGATTCCGAAGATGAAAAGTCTGTTGCTGATTGGTGACCAGACTGACCGCGATATCGATTATGATCAGCAATTTTCTGAATTGATCAAGATGGAGCATTCAGATCTTACTTATAAATACCTGTCAGCTAGTACTTGGAGTCCGGACCAGTTGTTAGATACATTGCGGCAGGTAGTTCCGGAGGAAACCGGTATTTTGTTTGCTTCATGGTTTCATAAACGAATGTTTGCCGGTAATATGCTTATGATGGCCAATTCTTATAAAGTGATTGCTAACTCCACATTGCCTTGCCCGTTCTTTGCGTTATCTTCTTCCATTTCAAGTATTGAAGAAGATGGGACTATTATTGGTGGGTGCGTATATGACATGAATCTGTATTGTGAGGAAATCGTGAAAACTATTAATGCAATAGCTGATGGTAAACAGGCACGGAGTATCCTACCTTATAATCCGGACCCCATTGTTCTTTTTAACTATCCTTATATGGTGGATTTTGGTTTATCTCCTAAAAATTGTCCTCCGGGAACAGTTTATTTAAATGCTCCTCCTACTTTCCTTGAAAAATATCAGTCTGCCTTGGTAGTAGGCAGCATTGTCTTACTGTTGGTAATCCTCTTTTTTCAGCTTCGCAGGAATAAGATACTGGAACGTCTTCAGTTGGTGGAACAGAATCAGCGCTTCACCCATTCTAAAATGGCAATGGCATTAGAAGTCGTTGATTTGCTTCCCTGGCAATGGGATATACGTACGGATGAAATCACGTATAGTTCTTACAAGCCAATAGAACAAGGCAAAAAGGAAGTCTCAGAAATGACTTATGCTACCCATGTAAACAACTACCTCACCTTTGTCAGTGAGGAGGATAGGGAGCGTATCCGGCAAGTCTTTAAGGATGTGCGTGCCAATAAAGTCGATAAAATTAAAGAAGAATATCGGGTTCATCGTCCGGGTAAACCAGACGATTCGGAAGACTGGATGGAGGCTCGTGCTTTCGTGGAACAATATGATGAAAAAGGAAATCCTTTAATCGTGGTGGGCTCATCGCTGTTTATTACAGAACGTAAAGTGGCGGAACGTGAACTCATTGCCGCCAAAGAACGTGCGGAAGAGTCCAACCGTTTGAAATCTGCCTTCCTTGCTAATATCAGCCATGAAATCCGTACTCCGTTGAATGCTATTATTGGCTTTTCCAGCATATTGACCATGACTGAAGATGAAGAAGAAAAGAAAGAGTATGTCAGCATCATAGAGAAAAATAACGGAATTTTGTTGCAGCTTATCAATGATGTTCTTGATTTGTCTAAGATAGAAGCCGGAGTTCTTGATTTGTATTACTCGGAATTTGCACTAAATGGAGTACTAATGACTTTGAAAGGAGTTGTTGAGTCACGTTTACAGAGTAGTGTTGAGCTGATTTTTGAGCCTGGAATGCCAGATTATTATGTTGTTTGTTCAGAGAAAAACAGACTTCAGCAACTGGTTTTGAATTTCCTGACCAATGCCTGTAAATTCACTTCAACCGGGAGTATTCGTTATGGATATGAAGTTCGTGAGAAAGAGATTTATTATTATGTGACCGATACAGGGACAGGTATTCCGGAAGATAAGCTCCATCTTATATTCGAACGTTTCATCAAGTTGGATAGTTTCAAGCAAGGCACTGGTTTAGGGCTGCCTATTTGCCAACTTATTATTCAGAATATGGGAGGAGAGATTGGAGTAAATTCAAAATTGGGAGAAGGATCTACATTTTGGTTTACGCTTCCCCTCAAACCGAAGCAGTAAGCGGGGAAAGCGTTGTTCCTATATGACAGCTTTATCTTCAATCAAGTTCTTCAATCGAATCAGGGCTTCGATATAATAATAGTCTGCATAAATGATGGCAGCATCTATTTCTGAATTGTTCGGTAAGTGTCCGGTGGAGTGGAGGAGGAATGCCGGTTTGCTTTTGCCGCATTGATATTTGTCTGAACTCAAACTTGTTAACATTCTTATGGCGGCATTCTTATATTCATCTCCTTTCTTATCCGGTAGGTATGTAGATAGTTCCAGTAAAGCGGATGCGGTTACACTTGCAGCAGAGGCGTCACGTGGCGCATTCGGAATACTGGGGTCATCAAAGTCCCAGTAAGGTATATAGTCTTCCGGCAGTCTTTCCAGATATACATCGGCTACTTTCTGTACGAAATCCAGATAGCGGGGATCTAACGTTTCCCGATAAACTACCGTATAACCATAGATAGCCCATGCCTGTCCACGTGCCCACATAGTGTTGTCGGCATATCCCTGATGTGTAACTCCTTTTATGAAGTCGCCCGTCAAAGTATCATAAACAGCGACGTGATAGGAAGTGTAGTCGGGCCGGAACTGATATTTCATAGTCTTGTCGGCATGCGACACGGCTATATCTGCCAGATATGGGTTTCCTCCATTCTTGGCAGCCCAGAAAAGCATTTCCAAGTTTATCATATTATCCATGATCGTATTGTGTCCACCGAACATTTCTATATTACGTGGCCATGAAAGTATGGTACCTACACGAGGTCTGAACAAAGTTGCCAGTGAATCTGCTGTATCTAGAATCACTTGTTTGTATTCCGGATTATGCGTCAACCGATATCCATTGCCGTAGCTGCAAAAGATCAGAAAACCCAGATCATGGTCGTATGCCGGAATTTGTGACAGGAACTTCAACGGTTCGGTGAATTTCTCTGCTTCTTCCTTTATGGTTGTTTTACCGGTATATTCGTAATCATACCATAAAACTCCTGGCCAGAAACCACTGCACCATTCATCCTTTGTCGCTTTTCGGCAATGCCAAGTGTTGAGGCTGTCCATGATGTTACGGGGCATCATCGAGTAGTCGATAGTACCTTCTGCAGCTTTTAATTCTGTTAAAGTGCGTTGTACTTGGGCGTCACAGTAATCCAGCGCCTCATATACATCCACATCCATTCCTTTCTCGGGCATGTTGCAAGCCGTAAACATGCACAGGCATGCACCGAACAGTAGTTCTTTTGTTTTCATATAATCAGTCTTTTTATTTATCTATGTGAAACCAGTCGGCATCTACCCATCCCCGTTCCTTACCATAAGGAGTGGTACTGAATAGCCCTACTTTGGCACCTATCCATTTTCCCTGACGGGCTGTGAAAGGTATACCTATTGCTTTATATTTTTTACCATCCAGGCTGTAATAGAAGTGGCAGATACCGCCTTTCTCTATTTTTACCCGTAGATAGATATCTCTTTCGTAGTTGGGAAACAAACCGGCTTCGTACTTTCTGCTGGCAGGTAATTCTGCCAGGCGATTGACTGTTTCGGGTGTCTTTTGCTCTGCATCCTTGCAGGTCACTTGTTTCAATATAAATTTATCACCTTCTTTCTCTACTCCGAGGTAACAATAGTCCCAGCCCATTACAATCAATCCGGATTGCTGTCCGTCCATTTTGGCGGAAACTTTTAGTTTGGTAGTTGCTGTGAACTCTTCTGCCATGAATTTCTGCAATAAAAGGTTCGGTACTTCCCAGAAATTTACAAAGTTCTCGGAGAGAATATGTCCGTAAATACGGATGAATCCCAAGTCAGAAGTATATCCGAATGTATCCTGATAATTGGCATGCCATTCCCACTGCATTCCCAATTGACGGGTATTGAACTCGTCACTGTCCGCAGGTGTTTCTACCGGGTAATTCTTGCCTATATTGGGCTTTTTATAACGGGTTACTGGTTCGCCACAACCATCGCCGTCCTTATCTTTTCCAATTACAGGCCAGTCGTTTACCCACTTCATCGGGTTCAGGTGAACGACACGCCCATACATGGCTTTATCCTGAAAGTGAACGAACCAGGATTCCCCTGTCTGCGTGTCAACCCATGCGCCTTGGTGGGGACCATTGATGTCGGTAGAACCTTGCGCCATGACAATCTTCTTTTCATAAGGACCGTATATATTCCGCGAACGCAATACTAACTGCCATCCGGTTGCTACTCCGCCTGCCGGGGCAAAAATATAGTAGTAGCCATTCCGCTTATAGAGTTTGGGGCCTTCAATTGTATGGTTGATTCCATCATTACCATCAAAGACCAGTACCGGATCACTGATCACTTTTGTTCCTTCTGCATTCATCTCACAAATTGTGATAACACTGTTCAGTGCGGCACGACTTCCTGCCCATGCGTGTACCAGATATACTTTTCCATCTTCATCCCATAATGGAGCAGGGTCTATCATGCCACGACCGGCTTTTACCAATATCGGTTTCTCCCATTCTCCGGCCGGGTCTTTGGTCTTTACCATGAAGATGCCATGATCCGGATCTCCCCAATAGATATAAAACTCTCCATTATGATGGCGGATGGATGGTGCCCAAACACCTTTTCCATGCTGGGGAGCATTGAAGAACTCGATGGGTTCTATCTGTTTCAGCGCATAGCCTGCATATTTCCAGTTAACCAGATCTTTGGAATGGAGAATGGGCAAACCGGGAGCACATCCGAAGCTGGAAGCCGTCATATAAAAATCTTCTCCTACCGCACAGACATCCGGATCGGAATAATCGGCATACAGCACCGGATTGATGTATGTGCCATCCTTCTGGTCAGATACCCAGGCTTTGGATACATATTGGGCTTCCGCCTGCCAACAGGCAGTGCATAGCAATGTAGTAAGCAGAAATATCTTTTTCATCTTTTTATTTACCTTTAAAAATATCCTGAAAACAAAGATTTTACCTAAACAAACTCTTACCTTTATCTACTGAAAATAACCTTAATGTGTTATTTGCCTATTAATACGAGCGAATCTGTTTATTCACTCAATGGCATATCATATTTTATAATCTTTCTCCTTTGTACTTTTTATATTTCTTCATTTTCTGCCTGTCTATAGGTACCAGTCTTATGGCAGCTCCACCACTGGGTTTCAGCTGGAACTTCATAGTTTGTGAAGCGTTGACAAGCAGATAAGTACATTTCACCTGTGTACTTGTTTTTATCTTTTCTCCCCCATCCGTATAGATGCAGGCGAGGTAATTCTTTTCTTTATCGAGGAACGTGAGAGGTATTTCTTCTTCAGAACCTTCATTGTTGGTCATTGCTGCAACAAACCATTCCTGACCTTTTCGGCGTGCCATTGTTATGTTTTTGCCGGGAGCACCATCCAATACTTTCGTATCGTCGAATACAGTTTGCAAGTTCTCAAACCATTCCATTTCCGGTTCTCCGTGATAGAACGATGGTTTGTCATACCAGAAGATAGTTTGCAGAGGGCTGTAGAACACGAGTGATGCTGCCAGTTGGTGAGCATGAGTCGTTTTCAGCCGTTTGTCGAAATAACAGATCGTATAGTCGGCTGCACCGTTTATCATACGAGTGAAGGGGAGCGTGACATTATGAGTTGCATCGGGAAATTCTTCGTTTCCACAAATGCCTTCCTGAGTTAATAAATTCGGATAAGTACGGCTGAAGCCTGAGGGGCGATATTCATCATGGATATTCATCAGCAGATGATTCTCTGCCGCCAAGCGAACCATGTCGTGCATCCAAGTTGCCCAGCGATGGCTGGCGTATTGTACGAAACCGGATTTCACTCCGACAATTCCCCATTCGCGGAGCAATGGGAAAAGTTCACGCATTTGCTTCATGAGTGCATGCTGGTTTACGTACACCCAGATACCAACTCCTTTTTCCTTACCATAAGCTATAACACGGGGCATATCCAGTTTGGCAACCACTTTTGTGGCATCCCCGTCATGTGAAGTACAGGGCATATACCATTGCCAGTCGAAAAGCATATACGGGATATTATGTGTTGCACAGAAGTCGATGGTTGCAATAGCTCCTTCGGTTGTGATAGTTGTTTCGCGCATAATCTTGCCTAGTTTCACCCATGCGGCGGCATCGGCAATTTCACACGGCGGATTCAGATTCTGGATGATATCATTGTGTTCCAGCAATTCACCCGGTTTGTCGGCTGCCATGACTATCTTCCAGGGAGTGGCATAATAAGTCACTACATCCACGGGGCTATACATTACAAAAGTCAGTGTATTCTTCTTGTCTGTGGAGGCAAGGTATTTGGTCAGACACCAGTCGTCTACATCAGCATCTGCCAATGCCGCCCATTTACCATTCGGGAGTTCCAGCGTAAGGGCACGTTCTACCGGATGTTTGATATCATCAATGTTCAGGTACTCAAAGAAAGCCTGTGCCCATTGTTCGGTCCATGCTTTTGTACCTGCCGGTAAGGCGTATTCTGTGAGATCACCTACTACTTTATGAAAGATAGCCTTTGGGTGTTCCGGGAAGAAATAGCGGAAAGCTACTCCTTCATTATAGGCACGCACCTCAATGTTGAGCCGGTAGCCGGAGTTATCTTTCTTGGAGAGATAAAGGGTGCCGGCCCGGTAATGATCGCGTACACTGCTACGTTCACCGTAAAGTGGCTGCCAGGTGATGTCTGTTTCGGGTTGGTAGGTCACAGAGTCCACTTCCAGATTGTCCATCCAGCAGGCAGGTTGTTTCAAGTTTCGTGCTCCCAGAGCCATTTCCCATATCCGGTTGTCCAGTTCCAGTCCGGCACGCGATTCATTGACTACAGGTTGTGATTTGTAATCTACCCGATAACAAAGTTCGTTTACCGCAGGTGAAACCTGCTTCTGGTAAAATGCTATTTCATGTGTTCCGTCAGGAGATGCCAGCTTCAGTTCCCTGCTATTGTCCGCAAAGAGGGAAGGAACGAGAGCTAACATAATAATTGTTGAGCCGATAGTCTTCATATCTTCGTATTTATTGTTTTTATATAAATACGATTTGAGATATGAGGATACTCAATGTGTTCTATCTTTTTTGGGAAATAATGTTCGAGACAGTTTGTGAAATGACAGGACTTCCAAAAAATGACGAGAAGCCATCTTCCTTTTGTGAACTTCCCTGTACATGGGCTATGAAGAATCCATATACCCGGTCCTGTTTATTGATCCATGGATAGGCGCCGGCTCAACCCGGTGAACTGATCTGATAGGCTTCTCCTGTTGCTTTTCTTCAAATACGCCATTGTGGTAGATCATATCAAGAAAACGCATGTAGTCGTGCAAAGTGGTACAGAGACCTCCACCCAACATGGGAGCGTGTCCGCCATCTGTATTCACGGGCGTGAAGTGGGAGTTTTTCATTCTTAAAGGTCGGGCTATTAATTCCTGGAATAATTCCTCGAATTCTTTATTCATTGCTTTTTCTGCCATCCGGCCGGCTATCTGCATGGCAAGTCCACCATATTCAAAGCGGGTACCGGGAGTGAAAACCGTGTCAAGCGGAAGAATCTCCATGACTGCAGAATCCAGATGATTGTAATTGTCTACGCGTGGTTCCGGCAGATAAGGGCGGACGCCCGATGTGTGCGAAAGCAACTGACGTAAAGTAATCATTCCTTTTATGTCGTTTTTAAATTCAGGAATCCATTTCTTTACACTGTCATTCCAGTCCAGTTCGGTGCAGTCTACCACTGCTCCGATTACTGCGGCGGCTACCCATTTTCCGGCAGAGGCTACATAGACTTTGGTGTCAGGGGTAAAGTTTTTGTAGTTTTTCTGAAAGATAACGCTATCGTCTCTGACTACACAGATTGAGGCTCCCGGATAGTATCCTTTATTCATCCATGAGGTGACAATGGAGTCAAGTGGCGTAAAATCATAAGCCGCCTGCCGGTTATCAGCAGGACGGCATGATGTGAATGACAGATCCCAGTATACAACGTAACGTTGGTGATGTAAGTCATACAGTGGCCTTAAAACATTGCCCTGTGATGTCTTAAATATCAGTTCCTCGCCTGTACGCTGTAAACTGTGTCCGGGGTGTTTCCGGTCTATTTGTAAGGTGGTATTCAGCTCAGCCGGAATATGATAATTGTAAGTATAGTAATCATTATATAATGCCGGATCAGAGAATGGTGCCGGAGATTGCATACCTTCTGTTCCCGATTCACCGGCCAATACCAGCGGTCCGTATCGCAGGGCTCCCTTTTTTGGATTGTCCGGCGTTGTTTCCAGTTGCAGGCTCATCGGATAATTGGCTTCAATGCGATCACCGTCTTTCCATTGGCGGGTTACGGGAATGTATGATCCCGGTTTCTGTTTTACCGATACTTTTTTCCCGTTGACGTTTACTTTCACATTTTTACTCCATGATGGATAGCGCAGATAAATCGTAGTGGTGACAGGTTTGTCCGTTTGGATGGTCAATGCAGTGTTCTCTTCTGCGGGGAAAGCTGTTTCCTGGCGCAGAGTTATTCCTTTCGCTTTCCAGTTTACCTCTGACGGGATAAAGAGGTTTACGTAGATTCCCTGGTCATTGTGATAATAGATAGCTTCTCCATATTTAGCATGGTTTTCGAAGCCGCTGCCTACGCAGCACCAGAAGGAATTCTCCCGGGTACTATAAACTTTGTGCGAGCCGGAGAGCAAAGGCAAGAAATAGGATACCATTCCCGTTTCAGGGTCTTGTTGCCCGAGGATATGATTATAGAGTGCACGTTCGTAGTAGTCGGCAACTTTGGCATCTCCTGTCCAGCAAAACAGGTGGCGACTGAGTTTCAGCATATTGTATGTACAACAAGTCTCACCGGTATATCCGGTCAGATGTTTGGATAATTGTTGTGGATCGAAATAATGCTCTTTATCACTGCTGCATCCCGGTGCAAAGGTATGATGGTCTATCATGGTATGCCAGAAAAAATCAGTCAGTTTCCGACTGTCATTATCCTGCGTCAGCTCGTAGTTGCGTGCTTCGGCAAGAACTTTTGGGATAAAGGTATTCGTGTGCTTGGTTCCTAAATCATCGCGTTGTTCTTTCAGCGGATCGATAACGTCATTGTGATAGAAGAACTCTGCGAGCCATTGATAACGTTCGTCACCGGTGATGGCGTAGAGATTATAGAAAGATTCGTTCACACCACCGAATTCATTCCGTATCATTCTTTTCCGGGTGGATTCATCCAGTGGTTTAAGTTTATTATAAGTCCAGTTGCCCATGCGGGTAACGACTTCCAATGCCTGTTTGTTATCTGCATAGAGGTATTGGTAGATCAATCCGGAGAAGAGTTTGTGCAATGTATACCAGGGTGCCCATACACTTGTCCCACGTATGTTCCGGTTGATCAATTCTTCCGGATATGCACTGAGATACCCGTTTCCCAAAGCTGCCTGTACTTCTGCTAGACCTGTAACAAGGCTGTCACCTTTCAGCTTGAATATTTCGCTTCCGGTAGATGCGTACATGAGCGCATAGGCTGATAGTAAATGCCCTGTTGTATGTCCGCGCAGTTCGCAGTCTAGTGATTCCCAGCCGCCCAGTTTCTTTACGGTCATATCCCCACCTTCACGTCCGGCAAATACTCCGGCGTTGTCGCGGAAACTGTGTAGCAAACGATTGGTTGCTATGGAAGTCATCCAAACAGAATCACGCATCATATTGTCGCGAAAGCGGCTTGGTAATAAACGCACGTCTTTTAAGTCGAAACTCTCTACCTGTATCGGCGCTGTTGTCACTTTTTTCATTTTTCCGGCATGCTGTCCGGGATAAATGGATTGAGCGGAAAGATCGGTTGATAGAACTGCACAGATTGTCATTAGGATCAAACTCTTATTTCTCATAATTCTTTTGTTAGTTCTTTCTTTATATATACGAAGTAGAGGGATATATTACTCAAATATCTTCCAGCTTTTCAAATGAGCGGATCCATTCCACAATTACCGGTTCATTGCCGATATTCCCAAAATTGAGAATAAGAGTAATGTTTGTTGGCCTTTCTGTGAAGTGCGTTCCATTATTTGACAGATAGTCTGTAATCTTGAATACAGCTGTCTATTACAATCCCCTGCAATATATGTATTGGTATGACAAACTTTCGGATTCGCAGGACGAACCGGAATTAAAGTTCTTTGATGATGTGTACACCACCTGGGATGATACGAAGGTTTTATAAGGTGAAGTCGGTGAGTTTATTACTGTGGCTCGCCGGAAAGGAGAGGAATGGTTCATAGGTTCAATTACAAATAATGATGCACGGACATTACCGGTTGATTTGAGTTTTCTGCCTGCTGGAAAAGATTATGTAGCTGAAATTTATACGGATGGCGACAAATCTATTCCTACACGAACGAAAGTCAGAGTCTCAAAATTCCGTGTCAATGCTAAGACTGTATTGCATTTTAATCTGAGGGCTTCGGGAGGTTCGCCATTCGTTTAGTGCCCGAACTGACTAAGGATAAATCTTTGAAAACCTATAAACAACAGAAGTTGTGATGAAATATGTAAAAGTGACAGATAGAATAAAAGTTACTTGGTAGTTGCTGTTATTTCAGGATATAAAAACTACGTTCCACCGGTTCGGCCGTCTGTACTTTACCAGCAATACCATATTGCCAGGCAACTACCGTTACTTTTACCGGAAATTTACTGCGGGGTGGGATAGGAGTGAATACAATTTGGTCTCCTTCTATTTCAGCCGGACCTTCTTTGATATAGTAAGAGACGGGCAGTTCGCAATCACTTGTGGCTTTTAAAGATAAAGAACCGCTTTCCGCTTTCACATCGGGCAATCCTGGAAATAATATATACTGCCTTTGCCCTTCCGTATTCCGGTAAGGGATGCGGATACTGACTTCCTGAACAGCACTTTTATACTTCTGGTCTCCTGTTTGGCTTGCCAACAGACATATATCACCGGTACGGCGCAGATTATTCATACCCATCCGATAGAAAGATACCATAAATGTGGTGTCATTTACCTTTTTTACTGGTCCACAGATGCGACTGATTATCGGTGTCGCATCTGTATGTTCATCAGATAGTTTGGTTCTCAGGGAATCCGTACATACGGCTTTCAGGTGGAAAGTGATTCCATCGGCTTCCGGATTGAAGCGGGGCTGTACACGTACATGATGTTTCTTGTCGTATGTCAGTAAACTGTCGTTTTGCTCAAAACCCAGATACTGTTCTTTCTTTCCGCGGCTTTGCGTATACCGTACTTCAGTCGCTTCCGCTATTTCACGGTCAAAATACCAGAAAGCATCATGAGGATCACCTTTATATTGTGAATAGGGGGCGGCTTTGACTCGCTTCTTCTGATCGGGATGCCAGCGTTCTGCCAGCCAGCCTTTGGTTGGGTTTACCGGATTCAGTTTTACTTTACCGTCTTTCGTTACTTCATCCGTCAGCCGTTGATTGATAGCTTTTTCCAGAAATAGAGCAATGTATGCGGCTGTTTCGTCTGCCACATCGAAATGTCCCCGTCCTGCGTCACACAGAAATGAGATACAACTTTCAGGATACATCATGCGGAAGGCCAGTGCCGGATTTACCCGGGCTTCCCACCATTCATATTCTCCTTCAATCATCAGTCCGGGTATTCCATCGATATTACGGGTACGTCCCCATTCCAGATTCTCACGCCCGTAGCCGGTAAGATTCGTACGCGGAGCATCGCCATGTAGGGAAATGATAGCCAAAGTACGTTCCGGATTCCATGCGGCAAAATTCCAGGGATAAGTAGCCATAGCCGAATGGCCTATGGGAACGATGGGGACATTTTTCAGTTCACTATATCCGCTGACGTCTGCCAGGGAGAACATCATTTTCTCAAATATCTGTTGTGTGCCTTTCGATACATCCCATTGCTGATCGATACCGGGAGTTATCCATACAAAGCCGATTCCCAGCTTCTGCATCTTTTCGCGGAAAAGGGGATTATCAAAAAGAGTTTCTTCGCTCATATTGTGTTGTCCTACAATAATTGCTTTTACCTGCATACAGTCAGCGGGTATCCACAAGAAAGCTGTAGGATTCCGGTTCGTTTCATTAGAGACAAACCCATCAAGAGTCACAGACCATTGCCATTCCCCTGCCCGCAAACAGGGAGAGAGGAATAGCAAGAGGATAATTGAAAAAAGCAGTCTATATCTATTCATGGTTCTTTGTTTTTATATAATTAATACGAACGAAGAATAGAGTTTACTCAAAGATAAGGGAACCTGTTTTTGCTGTATTTCGATGAGTCTTAGCATTCGTTAATAATCGTTCATTTAGAGGCTTCTTTCAGTTGTTCCATCAGCTTATCCATATTTTCCGGGCTGGCTGCCGATGGGAATTGCAGCGTTCCTTCTTTATTGACAATGGCATAATGCGGGATTGACAGTATGCCGTTCCGCCCGAACTTCTCATAAATTTCCATTTTGAAAGCCTCGTTGATGATGACATGCTCTCCTTTTAAGTTATAGTGCCCTGTCATCTTTTTCCAGAGTTCAGCTTTCTGGGGAGTATCGATGGAAACATACAATAACACGATATCATTTTCAGCAGCATATTTCTGCAAAGGTTTGATGTGTGCAAACGAAGCACGGCAAGGACCGCACCAGGTAGCCCATACGTCGATGAAGATCACTTTACCCGGGTATAAGTCAGTAATTTCCTTAAAGGTGCGTACACTGTCCGTATTCAATATATGAATGTCTTTCGGAAGTTCGGTTTCATTGAACGCTTTGTTCTTCTGTATCGCTGTTTCTAATTTCGGCATCAGTACGCTTTGGGGATATAATGTCTTGAACTCCTCATACAATGCAGGAATACCGTTTGCAAAATATTCGCGGCTTTCATCTTCTAGAATGAGAAGTCCCATTGCAGCTTCTTGTACCCGGCCTTGTAGATTTGCTTTATACCAATCGAATAACAGCTGATTGCGTTCATTGTCATCATTCGTGCGCCTTTCATGTTTCATAAAAATATCTATGCCTGCCATATTCGATATGACATCTGCAAATGCGGGTGAGAATGCACTTTCAGCCTGACCGACGTTTGCAAAATCCAACATCTGGGCGTAAGTGTCGTCCCATTCCTTCCTGACCGTTTCGGAACCTCTCCGGTAGTTACCGAAATATTGATTCATATATGCCATCAAAGCCTGTATACGTATATCTTGTACGGCTCTCTGCCTGAACTGATCGTCCACTCCTGCCACTTCTTTTTCTAATGTAGTAGCGTAGTCTGTCAGCTTTTGATATACGGATGAGGCAATCGTGTCCTTACTGACGTTAAAGACATCTCCCTTGCGTGCACGCAGATTAAAGACATTTTCATTCAGATCAGCCAACTTCTTGAGTATTTCATTTTCTTTCGTCAAGCCGTCAACCGGGTTTAGTTCATTAGATTTAGAAGCGTCGATATCAAGCGTCTGTTTTCCCGGAGTAAGATAGATACTGCCTAAGTTTCGCTCACCATATAGAAGAAGAGTCAGCTTTTCGTTACCATTTACAGGTAAGGTAATCTGATACGTGCTGTCGGCATTTAAGCGTAAAGTATCAATCTTGTTCGGTAAGTAAATGCCATCTGTAGTGATGTTATATACAATGGGAGTGCCGGATGTATTCGTTACTTTGCCTTCTAAAGTAATACTCTTCTGGGTACATCCGCTTAGGAGCATAGTGGTTGCTATGCCGCCAAGGCATAAAGATTTGATGAATTCCATTATTTGTTTTTCATTTAGTTCATAATCTGAGACGCTAAAATAGTAATAAGGTTACACCAGGACAATTATTTTCTGTTATTTCTCGATGATTACTTATTTTATCTTAATGCCTTTTATAAAGTTATTGGTTACTACCCCTTTCAAGTCCTTCATCCGTTCTTCATTGATTACTACATTTTCAAACGTCACGTTTTGCACGGTTCGTTCTTTGTCCAATCCTTGAATTAACGATGTATTTTCTCCCACACCTGTATATGTAATATTCCTGAAAGTAATGCCTTCAATACCGCTTCCCGGCTGTTTATCATATTTCTCGTTGAAACGTACTTTTACATAAAACAGCCGTCCTTCCTGAATATTCTCTACCCGGATATCTTCGAAAAGAACATTACGAACCTGATTCTTATCACCACAATCCACTGTCATGCAACCCTGATAAATCGGATCATCCTCGTCATGTTCCAGAATGTCGATGTTACGGAAAGTCAGATTCTCTATTACTTCTCCTGTCGGTGAGTCCGGATCGCCATGACCACCTATATTAATGGGATGTGCCACATCTGCCCAAAGAATAGAGTTCTGCACTGTGATATCCGATGAACCTCCCCACCAGTTCCAACGGTGATTGTACAAAGCAATGCAATCGTCCGAATTGCGCATAAAGACATTGTCAATAAGTACCTGGCGGCAACACATCATATCTATGCCATCGCTCCAACCTTTGCAACTGAATGATTTCAGGTTTTTGATAGTGATTCCTGTAGACCCGCCGCCGAATACCGTATAATGGTCAGGGTTCACTACAGTAATTCCGTCTATCAGTACATTCTTTGAGTTGGTCACTTCGATGCCCCGTACCGGATGGTCTAAAATACCTCGTCCGATGATCCGAACATTTTCTGCTTTATCTACCAGAAGTTTTGCTTTTACTACTGCTCCTGGTGCCAGATATACGGTTGTATTACCGGAAATACGGATTTGATTATTAGGTAAGTCTTTGGGGCGGTGTATTCCCGGACCGAAGTACATAATGCCTTTTTCTTCTTTATCATATTTTTCTGTTTCCAAAGGATTGGCAAAGAGATGCAGATTATGCAGTCGGTCACCATTAAATTCGATGGAGAGATATTGAGGTTGCCGTAAAGTGAAGAGAATGGTGTTTTGTATCTGCTTGTATTCAATACCTTTATTCGAAGGGCGGATTGCTACGTCATGCACTGTGCCATTATTCTTTTTCACCATGATTTCTACAGGACTGCCCATATCAAATTGTACCATGGAAGCATCCTGTACATTGTCCATGTCCACTTGCACTTTGTATTCGAACAAGTCTTTCCATTCACCACCGGGGATACGCACACGTACCGTGTAGTCGTCATTATGGGCCATACCCGGATTTAAACTTTCAGGATATGTCACTAACTGTGCCTGCATGGACAAGCAGAAAAGAATAGAGAAAAGTATTGATATATACCTCATGATATAAGTATTTTTAGGTTTATACGTAAAAATACGAATTAAGGTGAGATATTACTCAATATAATCTCTATTCTTTTCTACCATCTTCTTAGTGAACTGTTTATTTAGTCAATATGCTGTTTTTTACAGGAGTCATGATAAACGTAAATTCATAATCTCCGTAAGGCAACATGAATTCCGGTTCCGGCAGTGCGCTCCAACTATCGATGCATGCTAATCCCATTTGTGCTTTATCAATCAGTACATTCGTTAAATCAGCTTTTTCAATCTCATGCGAATGTCCTTGTTGTTTCTCCCAACCTTCATCCAGTGACTCGATAGTATAATGCAGGGCAGAAGCTGAGAACGGAGCCTCGGCTATAAATTGCAGACCATTACCACTGATGTTCAATTGTTTCCACCAGCGGATATCTGTTTTAGTACCGTTTTCCTGTGGACGAATGTAAGGGTAGAACTGTTCATCTACTGTTTGATTGTAGATTCCCAGGTCAGTGCAATGATTGCGGTTACTGTAATTTTCTATGGGACCGCGGCCGTAATAAGAGATGTTCTCATAAGATTTCGGCATAACCAGTTGCATACCGAAACGGAACATATTAGATACTTTCGCATTCTTATCGGCTACCATTTTCTGATTCACTTTTATGCTACCTTTATTATTGATAGTATAAGTGAGATACAATTTGGCAGAAACATTCTTCATGTCATATTCAGCGGAAATAATTACCTGTTCGTCTATCGTTTCGTTCTTCAGAGAGACAAGTCGGATATCCGGATTCTTCCAGGCTATATACTTTTGCTGTAATTTTGCACCAT
>OGFJ01001294.1_pt1 | contig 17063 bp, 11 predicted proteins | sample 1570861 | NCBI WGS metagenome assembly OGFJ01 (sample SAMEA2582060, study PRJEB24529) | metagenome | biome: Human gut stool | place: China | collected 2011
CGACGGCGCTCTCGGCGAAGGCCGCCTGCCGCGGCGGCTCCGAGGAATTTGCGTCGATTGGCGGTGATGGTCATTCTTTTCTCCTTTTCGTTAAGCAAATGACTTTTGGAAGCGAACGCCCCGAAGGACGTCGCCGGTAGCGAAGGAAAATCCTAACGATTTGCCGTCCCCGCGCCCATCCGCACTTTTCCGAGCGAGAAAAGTCGTATTTTTCTTCCGCAATCCGCTTTGCGCCGTCCGAAGCGCTCTTCCCTAAAAGAAAAAGCGGGCGGCCCGAAGCTTCTCCGACCTCTTCGAAGAAGCGAGCCAAAATGTCCTCCCGACGGGAAAAGGCTGGCTTCTTGCAGTGAACGACATGGAGCGCCTCTCCCGAAAGGAGTCGGCCGTCCTCATCGCAGCACTTCACCGGACGACGCAATCGAACTCAATGAAAACGCCTCTTCGTAAAAGCGAAAGAGGCGCGTGAAATATCCGGGTTAACTTGCTGCGCGAGATACCGATGAATGTACCGATTCATCTCGGGCCCCGTAGCCGAAGCTTTTTCGATCGTGTTCTCTACACAATGGCGCAAACTGCAGACTCATAGCCGCTCTTCGTTCGAAACTTTTCTGTGGGGCATGGCGGAAACCCGTTCATGAGCTTTCGCGATTCTGTCCGCATTGCGATACGGATCGGCGAGCGCCCTTGCCAAATTCTCGAGTTCTTCCCAAGAAAGGCGAAGATCTCTCTTCACGGGAAGTTCCGCCTCCGTTTTCAAGGTCGATACCGCCATCTGATAGATCGCCATACTGGCCCTGCGATTTAATGCAAAGCGACATGGTTCCTTCGCTTTGACCTCATTGGTTCACCCACTGCAGCAACGCGGGCAGCGCCTTCTTCGCGTCCTCGACGCCGAGACCGTAGGCGCGCCGCACGTCTTCCGGATCGCGCGAAAGCCGCCCGACGGGAATCGGCCGCTCGGGCCGGATCGAAAAGACGCGTCCCTCCTTGACGCGCTCGTCGATCAGGCGCTGCGTCGCCTCGTAGACCTCGGGACTCTTTTGAAAGCTCTCCACGAACTTCGGATACTTCGCGTACCACCACTTCGCCGCCCAGGCGTCGCGGTCGCGCACGGCGTGTTCTCTCGGATGCGTCTGAATCACGATGTTGTGCGTAAAGCCCATGCGCTCGAAGGCCGCAAGCGGAATGCGGTCCGTGCAGCCGCCGTCCAAAAGCTTCATCCCGCGAAATTCCACGGCGGGCGAGACATACGGCAAAGAGGCCGACGCGCGCAGGCCGTCGATGTCGTCCGTCAAATTCGGCAGCCGCATGTATTCGGGGCGCCCCGTCTCGAGGTTTGATGCGCAGGCGTAAAAGGTCATGCCGGAATGTTCGAAGGTTTCCTCGTCGAAGGGAACGATGCGGTCGGGGATGTCGTGGTAGCAAAACTGCGGATCGATCAAATTTCCCGTCCTCACCCAGCGCCAGAGACTCCAGAGGCGCTCATCCGCGGCGAAGCGCGTATAGATTTCGAGGCTTCTCCCCTTCTGGCCCGACACGAAGGACGCCCCGTGGATCGCCCCCATCGAAACGCCGATCACGCCCTCGATCGGGAGCTTCTCGTCGATCAGGACGTCGAGGACGCCCGCCGTGTAGTGCGCACGAAAGCCGCCGCCTTCGAGTACGAGGCCGAGGCGCGGAGAAGTGGATGTCGTCATGGGAAATAAAGAGAGGCAGCGGGAACGAAAAGGCCGCCGGAGAATTGTCCGACGGCCCGAAGAAACGGCGAAACGGATTACGCGAAGAAGCCGCGCAGACCGTAGGCGAAGATCGCGACGATCACGACCGGAATGATGTAGCGCACAAGCGCATACCAGACGCCCGTCGACTTGTGGACGAGCGCGCCGTTGTTGTCGATTTCGGCGACGGCGTTCTGCTTCATGACCCAGCCCACGTAGAGGGTCGCGCCCAGGGCCGTGATGACGAAGCAGATGTTGCCGCTCACGAAGTCGAAGGCGTCGAAGATGTTGCGGTCGAGAATGCGCACGTCGCGCCAGGGACCGTAGGCCATGATGCAGGGAATGTTCCCGAAGACGAAGATCCCGCCCAAAACCCAGTTGATCGCGCGGTGCAGAAGAATGCGGTGACGTTCAAAGAGAACGCTGATGATCACCTGGTAGATGGTAAGCGACGTCGTCAAAGCCGCGATGATGAGGAGAAGGAAGAAGACCACGGCGAAGAAGTTGCCGAGGAACATTTCCGAGAAGGCGATCGGGAGCGACTTGAAGACGAGCGAGGGACCCGAATCCGGAGCGAGGTGGGCGCTGAAGAGCGACGGGAAGATCATGAAGCCCGCCATGACGGCGACGAGCGTGTTGATGACGCCGGTGATGACGGCGGTCTTCACCATGTCTTCCTTCTGGTTCAGGTGCGAAGAGAGCGTGATCATCACGCCGAAGCCAAGCGACAAGGCGAAGAAGACCTGTCCGAGAACGTCGAGCAGCAGTTTCGGCGTGATCTTCGAGAAGTCGGGCATGAGGTAGAAGCGCACGCCCTCCATGGCGTTGTCGAGCGTGAGATTGCGGATCACCATGACGAGGAGGCACAAAAAGAGCGCCGGCATCAGGTACTTCACCGACTTTTCAATCCCCTCGATCACGCCCTTTCGCAGAATCACCCAGTTGATGAGGACGAAAACGAAGGTGAAGCACGCGATCGCGAAGGGCGAGTTTTCAATCTTGTCGGCGTAGAAGGCTTCGGTGACTTCCTTCGTAATCGGGCTCGAGAGGTCGAGCCCGCCCGCAAAGCCCGCGGCGCCCAGAAGAATGTGCCAGATGTAGGAGAGCACCCAGCCCCCGATCACCATGTAGTAGGCGAGAATCCCGAAGGCCCCCAAAAGTCCCGTGTAGCCGAAGATCTTCCAGAGGGCGTTCGGCTTCTTGCCGTGGTCGACGCCCGCGCGCACGAAGGCGTCGACGCTGTTCGACTGGGCGCGCCGTCCGATGACGTTTTCGACGAGGATGATCGGGATGCCCACGAGCAGCATCACGAGACAGAAGGTGAGCACGTAGGCGCCGCCGCCGTTTTCACCCACGAGATACGGAAAGCGCCAGGTGGCGCCGAAACCGATGGTCGCGCCCGCGACCGTGAGAATGTACGTCAAACGGCTCGACCAGGTTTGGCGTTCGCTCATAAGGATTCTCCAGAGTTATTGGTTATTGGAATGCACGAGGAACCGCAGGCTCTGCGGCGGGGAATCGCCTGAGGGAGGGCGACGCGGCCGGTGCGTCCGAGGGTTGAGGGAAGTTCGGCGCCCGGCATTCTTCGTGCACGGAGATGTCGAACCGACGGGGACGTTGGGGAGCGTCCGCGAAGGCTCGAGACTCGAAGTTTTCATTGTAGACCGAACCGCTTTGCCGAAGGGCCGGAAACGGCCGCCCGAGCGACTCCCGATTTCTCCCGAGGGAGTAGCGAAGCGGTCCCGCCGAGTACGCAGACGCCCGCCCGGAGGTGTCAACGCGTCCGTTGGAGCCTCCGTTTCGCGTCCCGCAGGAGAGCGTAGGAGAAAATCGCAAACTTGCGGTTTTTGGAGAATTCCCGTTCCCGTGTTATAGTTTTTCTCATAGAGAATGAACAACGAAAATCCTTTTTGCCGCAAGAGGATTACAGGATGCCGCCCACCACAGTCTCCGCAAGACGCTCCATGTCCGTCCCCGCAGAAAAGCCGAAGGAAACGCCCCTTCGAAAAGTGCTCGTCGCGATCGTCGGTATGTCGCCGCAGGTCGTCACCGAAACGCTCTGGGCGCTTCGTCGGGAGCGGGGCTTCATTCCCGATGAAATCCGCGTGATCCTCACCCGCGCGGCCCGGGACTGCGTCGTGCACGATCTGCTCGACCCGCTCGAGGGACGTTTTCATGCGTTTTGCCGCGACTACGGATTGGTCGGCAGAATCCGCTTCGACGAATCCTGCGTCACCGTGGTCACCGACGCCGACGGACGCGAGCTCGACGACATCCGCACGCCCGAAGAGAGCGCGGCCGCGGCCGACACGATCGTGCGCGTGATCGGCCGCGTCTGTTCGGACCCGAACACGATCGTGCACGTCTCAATCGCGGGCGGGCGAAAAAGCATGGGCTTCTTTGCGGGCTACGCCATGTCCCTTTTTGCAAGGCCGAGGGACTCGGTTTCGCACGTGCTCGTGAACGACCCCTTCGAAGCGAACCGCGATTTCTTCTATCCGCCGCCCGGAGAGAAAGAAATCGTCAACGCCCGGGGCGAGTCGGTTTCCTCGTCGCTCGCGCGCGTGATGCTCGCCGACATTCCGATCGTGCGTCTGCGCGCGGGATTGCCCGAAGACCTGCTCACTGGCGACGCCTCCTTCGGCCTCGCCGTCGAAGAAGCGCAGCGCACGCTTTTTCCCTCGACCGCCCTCGTGCTGCGCGGGGACGCACGCGGAATCGTCTGCGACGGCGTCGAGGTGCCCCTTGCGCCCGCGCAGTACGCGGTCCTGCACTGGATGGCCGAACGTGCAAAACGAAGGGAAGCGCCCGTTCGACCGAGACTTTTCCACGCCGAAGAGGAGTTCTTTCCTCTCTACGAACGGCTCTTTCCCACGCGTCCGGGCGACATCGAGCGCGCACGAAAGGCGATCCGCTCGGACGAGGACTTTCTCAAGTACTTCCAGGAAAAGCGCTCGCAAATCGGCGCGGCGCTCGTAAAGAAACTCGGTCGGACGCAGGCCGCACGCTTTCGGATCGTCACCTTTGGAAAGCGTCCCTTCGTCAACTACGCGCTTTCGCTTGGGGCCGACGACATTCAGCTTCCGGCCGCGGAAAACCGCTGACGCTCCGCCCCGGAATCCCATCACTCACAAAAGGAGGAAAACTCATGACCAAGTCCCTGCTTCTCGGCACTCTCTTCGCGGGCCTCGCGGCGCTCAGCCTTCCCGCAGCCGCCTTTCAGATGTACCCCGACGGCAACTACGGACCCGACGGCGACATGACGATGGCACCCGACGGGAGCTACCACTCGGGGCGCTCGACCCAGATGTATCCCGACGGAAGTTACGGACCTTCGGGCGACTATCACATGCATCCCGACGGATCCTACGGTCCCGGACACAACAGCTATCTGCGTCCCGACGGCTCCTACGGCTCCACGCCCGACTACGAGATGACGCCGAGCGGCGGATACGTGGACCGCCCGAGCGTGGATCCCTGGGACACGATGGGGAATCTCTATCCCTGATCCGAACGAGAGAAATAACAAAGGAGAGTCGGAGAAGGCGGAACCGCTTCCGCCTTCCTCTTGAGGAGGACCATATGGCGCGTTATCACCGAAAGAAAGAAATCGACCTATTCCGTGCCGTCGGCATCGACTTTCGAGCCGTGGGGTTTGCCGGACGCACGGGCGTGCACCTCGCGACGGGGATTCTCGCGGGCACGGCCGCGACGATCCACACCGCCGCGGGGGCTTTGAACGACGTATGCCACGGCCGCACCGAAAAGGCCTTCGACCGCGTAAGCCAGCGCGTCGATCAGGTCGTGGCGGGCTTCGGACAGGCATTGGACGGCACCGTACAGCTCGCCGAAGAGGCCGCCAAGACACCGTCCCCGGAAGCCTTTTTTTTTGTCAAACGGCAAGAACGCCCGGCGCGCCGCCTTCATCGCGTCGCTCGGAATCGGAGCGCTCGCGGGCGCGAGCCTCTTGGACGGCGTAGGCGACGCGGACGTCGACGCCGATGCGGGCGGTTTGGAAGGAATGCCCGAGGGAAGTTTCGCTTATGCGTCTCTGCCCGAAGGGTCGGTCGAAAACGGCATGTTCGTGGGAGACGAGTCGGACCTCGAGGCTCTCATCGACGCGGGAAAGGCCCCGACGGCCGAACACGTGGACGCCGAGGACGCCGTGCGCGATCCCGCCGTGCGGGCGGAGTTCCTCGCGCAGCACGGCTACGACGAACTTCCTGCCGGTTACGAGGTGCACCACATCCAACCGATTTCCGAGGGCGGCGCGGACAGCGTCGACAACATGATCCTCGTCTCGGAAGCCGAGCACGCCGAAATCACGGCGGCGCACCGCGAGTACTACGGTTGGAAGGCGTAACGTCGCTTTCCGCTTGTCAAACGGCCGCGATCCGAGAGAGAAATCGGGGCCGAATTCGTTTTTGAAGCGACGGCACGGGCCGTTATACCTCTTTGAGAACCGATCGAATCCACTTCGCCCACGGCGTTTCACCAAAACCCGCGGCTTTTGCTTCCGACCTTTCTTCGGGCACCATCTCCACCACGTGCACGTCGGGTCCCGCTTCAAACCCCGCTCCCGCCCCCATGGCGTTGAAGGACTGCGGTGCGACGCCGCCCGAGCGCTCGGCAGGCTTTCCGCAAAAAAGCCACAACCCGAGCACCCGATCCTTCGCATCGATCGGCCGCATCCCGAACAAATACTTGAAGGCCGCAGGCATGGCCCGTTCCCTCGCGACGCGCTCCACGGTCGAATACTTCGCGTCCGCCACGGCCCAGAAGGTTTGAACGCTCCCCTCTGCATCGTCTCTTTCCTCTCTCACGCGGATCCGAAGGAGAAAGTCGGGCGTGTAGAAAAGGGGCGAGCCGAAATTCGCGGATTTGAGATAAGCGCCCTCCGTCCCTTCTTCAGGCGAGAAGACGGTCGTGCGCACGAACTTCACGCCGTTTTCAAAGAGCGGTGCACCCCGTCGGTCGTAGACGCCCGACGCCGCCCGCACGACGGGCTCGTAGAAAAGCGTCGCCTCCACCGTGCGGTCTTCTTCCCGGCGAACGAACCGGAAGGTGTTTTGGAAGTCCGTCTGCTCCCAGTCCCGATACGGGGCCTCGTAGGTGTGACGGAACTTCCGCACGAGCCGGAAGCCCTCGGCCGCGAAGGCGTCCAAGAGGCCCGTCAGGGCCCAGCATTCGTAGAGACGGCTCTGCCGCAGGAAGGTGAGAAGCCCCGACTCGCCCTCTTCCCTCGTCCACTCGGAGCGCTCCCAGTCGCGAATCGCCTCGTAGACCATGCGGTAGGCGGGAAGCGACAGGAAGACGGGCGTGGGCGGGCAGGCCCCCGTCACGAGTACGTCGGCGACGGGCATCGCGTCTCGGTAGTGACGGTGGAGAATCCGGATGCGGTCGGCGCGGCTTTTGAGCGAAGAAAGCGTCCGCCGGAGACGATCGAGGGCATTCGCCGCCAACGCGCGGTCGGTCGCGGTGTAGCCTTCGGGCGCTCCGGACGATCCGGAACCGACCGACACCCCGCCGGCCGCCTCGAGCGTTTCGTCCGAGAGGTTTGAGAGCGACGCGTTCGCTTCGGCCGCCACGGCGTCGAGTCGGGCGCACTCCGCCTCCACTTCCGCATGAAGGGTCTTCAAAAAGCCCACCACGATGCGGTTTTCGAAGGTGTCGGTCGACTTCTCTTCAGATTCGACGAGCACCTTCTTCGGGAGAAAGTGGCGCACGCCGACGCGGATCCCGCGTCCGGGCGACGCGGGCGTGAGGTGTTCCGGGTGGGAGGCCATGTAGGCGGCCGCGGGGTAGGAGAAGTCGCGAAGCTTTTCCGCGCCGTCGATGCGCGCTTCGCGGCGCAGCTTCATGCGCGGGTTCGCCCGAAAGTACGGGAGTCCCGTCTCGTAGACGCGCAGAATCCGATCGAGCGCTTCGACGCGGTCGCGGGGAATGTCGTCGTCGGCCAAAACGTCCGACTCGAGAGATTCGTCGGAAGACTTTTCGGTCCTCTCCAACCGCTTCGTCTCGGGGCGCTCGCCCCGCTCTTCGTCGGAGACGTCCGACGAAAGGGGCGAAACCGCTTCTGCAGCTTCCTCGGAGACGACGCCCGCGGCGCGGTTCGCCGAACCGACGCCCGAACCCCCTTCTTTTTCCTCTTCAGCCCCCGAGCCGACGGTGCGAAGCCTCGCCGTCACGCCCTTGGGCGCGAGCCACCGCCCGTAGCCCGAGAGAACGGCGTCGGCCATGGCTCCGATCCGCCGAGAGGCGGGACCGTCGGGGAGCGCCGTCACCACGGGTTCGGCATGAAGCGTCAGCTTCGCCTTCCGTCCCGTTTCCGGGTCGGACACGGTAAGCGTGAGCGTGAGTGCGACAAGCCCCACGGCGTCGCGAAAGATCCGCCCGTCCTGTCCGAGAATGCCGGGCGTAAGCACGGTCCGGCCCTCGGCATCCCTCGTCCGCTGGACGCCCACGGGTTCGCCTTCGAGGAAAAGCCCCGCAATGAATCGGTCCGGGCCGTACCGGTCGACCGACGCCCGCCAGACCGCGCGAAAGTCGTCGTTCCCGAAATGCAGAGCAAGCGCCTCGGCGTTGAAGCGCACGCGATGCGCGCGGTCCGCCGCCACGGTCTTGCGCCCGAAGACGGATTTTCCCCGAAGGACTCCCGAGAACGCATCTCTCCCTTCCACGGGAGAGAACCCGAATTTCTCGGAGGAAAGCTCGACAACGACCCCGGGCGTTTCCGCCGCACGGTCACCCGCGCCCCAAGTCTCCGTTTCGTCGGAAAGACTCAGGAGTTCCAGCGAAAGCTTCGAGTCCCCACCCGCCGCCCCTTCACGGGAAAGCGAACCGTCGGAAACCATGGGAGCCCCGGCGTCGCCCGAAAACGAAGCGCGACTCGGTCGGTCCGAAAGGATGTTCCGATCGAAAACCCCGCTCACCCGCGCGTCGGGCGCAAAAGAGGACGCCGCTTCGCCGGCGCTCTCAGACGCCTTGTCGGAAGACGTTTGAGGCGTTTCTCTGAACGGCTCTCCGGTCGGTTCTTCGCCGTTCTCCGAGAAAGATGTCCCTTCGAAGTCCTCCAGCCTCCCCTCTTCGGCGCGCGTCGAGAGCCGCGCCGAAGCAGGGACCGCCGCGTTCTCCGGCTTTTGCGAAACCACCGAGTCGTCTTCGTTCCCATAAGCTTCGATTTCCCCTCGAAGCTCCTCTCGGACTTCCTCCCGAACCTCCTCTTGGATTTCCTCTCGAAGTTCTTCCCGGGTTTCTTCCCGGCGTTCCTCTCGGAAGTCCTCTCGAATTTCCTCGCGAAGCCCGTCCCGACGATCGGGAGTTTCCGTTTTCCGCTCTCCCTCCGCTTCCCGCGCCTCCTCCGCTTCCCGAGCCTCCCGCTCCTTTCGGTGCAGAAACCATTCGGCGGCGAACACCGTCTTCCAATCCGTCTTGCGCATGATCGTCCCTTCGGGCGTCAACCGCAGAAGCGATAGAAGTCCATTTCCATTTCGCCGCGCGCAAGGAGGTTGTCGAGCAGCTTCGTTGAGAGCGTCAAGTCATACTCCACCAAACGGCGGCGCAGTTTCTCGAGCGCTTCGCGGAAGCGCGGACCGTTCCCGTTGATTCGCGGGAGCAGCCGCTCGGCGCACGCGTAGTCAAGCGCCACCACCCAGGCGGGGCGATCCGTCTTCTCAAAGACCTTCACCGCGGCCGACACGTAGGCGAGCGACGCCTTCCAGGTTCTCGGCGAGACGGGCGTGCGGTGGCCGTTGAGCATGGCGAAATGCGTGCAGAGTTCGTTCAAGGCGTTCTGCGCCTTGATGCCGTCCGCGTCGAGCCCGCGGGCCCCGAAGAGCGCCTGCATCGCGGACCACGAAACGACGGGACGCGCCGTATCGAGATCGAGCGGCTTCGGCCCCTCGGGCGAAAGCTTCAGGGGATCGGCTTCGGGAAGCATCACCACCGCCGCGCGGTCCAGGAGTCGGGGCGAGAGGTTTTCCGTCGTGAAGTCGTCGTTGATCGTCGCGACGAACCGCAACGTATCGGGAATCGCGTAGCGCATCTTGTCCCCGAGCGAAATGAAGCTCAGATCGTTGCGCTCGTCGCAGATGTTCATGAAGTCGGCGAAGTAATACTCCATCGGGCTCAAATTGGCTTCGTCCAAGAGCATCAGATAGGGAACGCTTTCGCACTTCGCGCGTTTTTCGGCGTTGAGTTCCGCAAAGGCTCCGTAGCGGCGGGCGTCGAGACTCTCAAAGGTCTTCGTTAGCGGGTTGTAATAGCCGATGAAGTCGCGCTTTGACGTCCATCCGCGCTCAACCGACACCGGCAAATAGCGGTCCGCTTCGCGAAGGTCGTCCCAGAGAGCCGTTTTGTCCCGGAGCGCCGCCTGGGCGTGAAGCGTCGTCAAGCCCATCGCGTGCGCGAGAATGCCGCACATCGATGTCTTCCCCGCGCCCGGAGGGCCCGAGAGGATCGTCAAGAAATTCTGCGTCAGAAGAAGGAAGAGGTTCAAAACGTCGTTTGCGCCGTAGGACGGCCGATATTCCGCGACGCTCTCCAAGAGATGGCGCTTCAGGGCGTTTCCTTCCTTCGGACAAAGCGGCAGGGCCGCGATCGCCTTGGCGCGCTCGTCGAAATTGCGCTTTCTTTGGTCGTCCTCCCAGGCGGCCGCCGCCTCGGTGAACTTCGCCGCAACGGCCCCGTCAAAGGCGTAGCGCCCCGCGTCCGCGAAGGCTTCGCGTAAACGGTCGCCCGCGAGGTCGACTTCCTTTTCGAGCAGCGTCTTGCGGCGCTCGAGCGCGTCGACTTCCTCCTGAACGCCTGCGAGAAGATTCTTTTCGATCGTCGCCTTTTCGCGCTTCTTCTCTTCGATTTCGCGCTCTTTCTCCGCAATGTCGCGCTTGAGTCGGGCGAGCTTCGCGTCCGCGTCGTCCTTCTTGCGGGCGTTTTCCGCCTCGACGAACTTCGCTTCCGTACGGAGTTTTTCGATCCGTTCGGCGACCTCGCCGTAGGATTCGAGCTTGCGCGGCAATTGCGGCTCCTTCATGAGGCGCGCTACGAGCGCGTCCACGCTTTTCCTCGCGCTCTTCGATTCGGAGAGGCGGTCAAAGAGTTCGGTGAAGAGTTTTCCGGCGTTTTCCACCCAGTCGTCGCTTCGGCGGAAGCCCGCGATGAGGCGCGTGAGACGCTTTGCCCGGGCGTCCGCCACCGCGGGATCGCCCGAGAAGGGATTCTTCGCGGCGTCGCCGATCGTGAGAAGCCTCGAGAAGACTTCCCGCTCCATCGGGGTCTTCGCGGTCGCTTCGCAGGCTTCGCGAAGAAGCGCTTCGTCCGACTGCACGTCAAAGAGCTTGCGGGGCAAGTTCGGAACGCACGCAACGGTCACGGGCACGTAGCCGAAGCTGTCAGGACGGAATTGTTCGACTTCGAGGAACACCTTCTTCCCCGCCTTTCCTGCAGGCAAGACGTAGCCCGCGACCAGGCTGCCCGAACGAAGCACTTCGGACGTAAAGCTCACGTAGGGACGATGGAGCGCGTCTTCCTTGAGCGTCACGGGGCCGAAAAGCTTGTCGCCCGCAGCAAGAAGCACCGGAGAGCCCGCAAGGGGTCTCGGTCCCGACGCGGCGGCCGCCTCGCCCGTCCGCACGGTGAGGGTCCGCTCGAAATCGATGTCGAAGACGTCCTCGGCGTCCCGGTCGGCCGGACGCACGACGGGATAGAACGCGAGGCGCGAAGCCGGAAAGAGCCGGCCTTCCTTCATCACCTTGGGACCTTCCACACGATAGTAGTAGTCGTCCCGGGGCGATCCGTCAATGTCGCGGTTCACGTCCAGGTCAGCGTCCGACCAATCGAAGACGTAGAACTGTCCGAGGGAAAGCGAGACGCGCGAGTTGGCGGGGAAGCGGATGTTCACCGCCCCGTACTTCGGGAAACGCCGAGCGAGTTCTTCTTCGGAGAGCGCCAGAACGCCGCCCGCGTCGTCGAGATTCGCGACGAAATAGAGGTTCCAGAAGCTTCCGCCCGTCATCATGGCGTAGACGAGGCTGCGCGTGCAGCCTGCGGGGCGCTCGGGGGCGGGCTCCGTCGAAAGCGCGGGCGCGTCAAAGACGGTCGGGATCGGCGCGCCGTCGTCCGCCCAAGGGGCGACTTCAGCGGCGTCGACCGCCGGATCCGCAAGCTTTCGGACCGACGCCGAACGCTCCGCGGCAAGCGAAGCATCCCGAAGCGCGCCCGAGGTCGGGAGCGTCTCTTCCTTCTCTTCTCTCTCAACCCTGCGGACGTCGTCCTTCGCTTGGTTTTCGGAACGGGTCGTTTCCGACGGCGCCGCCGAAAGAGAGGGCGACTTGTTTCCGGCCGGCTTCGGAGCCGGTCGGACGTTCCCTTCTTCCTTCGTCTCTTCGTTCTCCCGCGCGGTCTCCCCGGAAGCTCCGGAGAGGTCGGTCTTCGCATCGTCGTCGCAACGGTCTTCGTCGTCATCCTCCGGACAGAGGTGCTGCGCCTTGAGTTGCGCCCAAAGCGCCGGATGACGGGCAACGCCCTCGAAGAAAGCGGAGAAATAGAATTCCCGGTCCTTCTTTTCCGGAGATTCGTCGTCGGAAGCGTTCTTCGCGAGGATCGTCGCCTCGCACCAGGCCGCAGCAACCAGCGCCGTCAGCGCATGTCGACCCCAGTCGGCAAAAAAATCACTCCAAGCCTCCGTAGCTTCCGCCGCGGAAAAGACTCTTCCCTCCCCGTCGCACAAGAGGATGCGGGGAAGATTCTCGGAATCCGTTTCGTCCGGGGATTCTTCGTAGAGACTTTTCGCACGCCCGACGCCCTTTTTGGGGTCGAAAACGACGTCGATGCGGTCATTCGCCAAGAGAAGCGGTCCCGCCCGGCGGTCCGCCAACGGCGTGAACGAGGGAATCAGGAGCGTCACGTCACCGCGCTCGAGGGCGGCCACAACGCGCTGATGCAAAAGGGAGCGGGGGTTCACGAGCTCCTTTTCGTGCACCCGTACGCCCCGAAGATCGACGGGACAACTCTTGTGCTTAGCCCTTTTGAGAATAAACTTTCGCTCTTCGTTGGTGAGAAGCGTCAGCAGTCGACTCAGAATCGGGGAGGAAAAGTTCGGTTGGGTGTTCATGTCTTTGTCCGGAGGTTCTCGATGAAGAAAAAGTATAACGACGCCGTACGACGCCTGATGTCGCATAGAAAACCTTCGGTCCCGCCGTTTCCCTCCCAACGACGTTCCCGCGAAGAAACGTAACAAAAGGATGTGGCGCCAGCACACATTCGCGTGATCCCTACAGTGAGGGATTGCCTCTCGTCGACGAAGACCTCGAGCACTTCCGTCTGAGGAAGCCAGTGAAGCACTTCAGGGTGTCAGTGATCGACCCTGCCTCCATCACAGCGTCTAAGGGAAAAGCGAATACACCACGATCTGAGACGCCCGCCCGAGCGCTGTTCTGCCGACTGGTTAGACGAACTCAAAAATAAATTTGCGCGCTTTTTAGGATCACGTAAAAATTCGAATCAAGAGGTCCCGATGCCCCTCCGGATACCCGGTTCCCGCCAGTTTCGGTTAGCAGCACGAGATACCTTCATCGGAAACGCATCTTTATGACAGCTGGGCACAAAACCCAGGATCCACAGTCATGAAGTTGTCAAGAGCAAAGGGATCCCAAATTTATTTTGCAAATAGAGGTTTAAATGATACATTGTTCCATTGCCAAAACAATCGAAAATGAAAGCAACACTTTCGAATCACCTTATAGAGATCAAATCATGAATACTCTTACATTCAAGGAAAATTCCATGTCAAAAATTCTTTGTTACAACGATAATTTTTATACCACAAATCAAATAACCTCGCTCGCAGAGCATATTTGCCGATTTAACAATCTGCACGAGCACAGCTTTTCAAAGAAAGAAATTAATATTATGCCAACATTCACATTAAATGCACTGGACTACCTAAATCTCATAGCGACATATCTCCCTACACAGGGCTTCCAAATATATCCCAACGGGAAATATGGGCCAGCGGGCGACTATCACATGTACCCCGATGGCACCTACGGACCGGGCCGAAACAGTTACCTCCGCCCCGACGGCTCTTACGGATCTACCCCAAATTTCACGTTGGCACCTAACGGGAAATATATTGACCTACCGAGTTAGAACGATTGGGCGACACATACGATCGAAAATCTTCTTTTGTACCGATCGATTAAGAAGAGTTAGAGATCGGCCATCAACGTGCGCTACAACGCGGGACGAGCATGGAGTTCCGTTTGGTCTCCCGCCGCCCCGCGAACCCGCTACACTTTCCCCCGTCTTTCTCTCTTTTCCCTATTCTCCGCAATGCCCGAACCCGCCTCCGGAACGCTCTACATCGCCGAAAAACCGTCGCTCGGCCGCGCCATCGCGGAGGGCCTCGGCATCGTCCGCCGGGAAAACGGCTTCTTCGTCTGCCGCAACGGCGCGACCGTCACCTGGTGCTTCGGACATTTGTTCGAGCAGGCCGAACCCGACGCCTATCTCCCCGACGACATCCCGACCACCAAACGCGGCAAGAAGATGTGGCGCCTTCGCGACCTCCCCGTGATCCCGACCGAGTGGAAAACGCTCGTGCGAAAGCAAAAGGGCGTCAAGGGCCAGCTCTCCGTCATCGGAAAGCTGATCCGCTCCTCGGCCGTCATCGTGAACGCGGGCGACCCGGACCGCGAGGGGCAACTCCTCGTCGACGAAGTCCTCGAGCACTTCCGCGTGCGAAAGCCCGTGAAGCGCTTCTGGGTGTCGGCGATCGACCCCGCCTCCATCAAGAAGGGACTCGCCGCGCTCAAGGAAAACCAGGGCTACGCCGGCATGCGCGACGCGGCCCGGGCACGCTCTCGAGCGGACTGGCTTCTCGGCATGAATCTCTCGCGCGCCTACACCCTCACGGGCCCGGGCGGCCTCATCGCCGTCGGGCGCGTGCAGACCCCGACCCTTGCCATGGTCGCGCGGCGCGACTACGCCGTGCGGCACTTCGTTCCGAAGCCCTATCTCGCGATCACGGCGAATCTCGCCAAAGACGGCGCGACGTTTCGCGCGAAGTGGCAGCCCGGGCCCGAGCAGCCCGGCATGGACGAAGAGGGAAAGCTCCTCCTGGACATCCCTCTGGGGCGCGCTCTGGTCGAGCGGCTCTCGAAGGAAAAGACCGCGACGGTGCTTTCCGCCGAAACGAAGCGCAAACGCGTTTATCCGCCCAAGGTTTACTCCCTCGCCGACATTCAGACGGAAGCGAACCGCCTCTACGGCTTCACGGCCGAGGCGACGCTCGCCGGGTGTCAGGCGCTCTACGAAAAGCACAAGGTGACGAGCTACCCGAGAACGGACTCCGCCTACCTCCCCGAATCCCAGCACGCGGAGGCCCCGGGCGTTCTCGCCGCGATTGCAAAAACCTTTCCCGCAACCGCCAAGGCCGTGGCGAAGGCGGACCCCGCGCTCAAAAGCCCCGTCTTCAACGACAAGAAAGTGACGGCGCACCACGGGATCGTGCCGGTCGCGCACGCCGTCGACTGGTCGCAGTTGTCGGAGAAAGAGCAAAAGCTCTATCGGCTCATTGCGAAACGCTACATCGCGCAGTTCTTCCCCGTGCACGAGTACGACGAAACGGTCGTGAAGCTCTCGGTCGGCGACGAAGTCTTCACAGCCCGCGGACGCGTGGTCGCAGTGAAGGGCTGGAAGGCGCTCTATCAGAAGGTCGAGAAGAACCTTCCGGAAAAGCGCCCGACAAAAAAGCGAAGGAGTGACGACGCGGAGACCGAGGACGAGGACGCTTCGCAGACGCTTCCTCCTCTACGCAAGGGCGACGTCGTCGACATCCTCTCGGTCGACGGACGCGAAGACCAAACGAAGCCGCCCGCCTACTTTACGGAAGGAACCCTGATCGCCGCGATGGAGACGATCTGGAAGAGTTTCGACGATCCCCATCTGCAGGAAAAGCTCAAGGAAGCGGGCGGAATCGGAACGCCCGCGACGCGCTCCGTAATCATTCAGGAATTGAAGAGGAAGAAGTACCTCGAGACGGAAGGGAAAAAGCTCCACTGCACGGAAGAAGGCCGCAAGGTGCTCCTCACCGCCTCCCCCAAGGTCCGAAGCGCCGTGATGACGGCGCAGTTCGAGGCGAAACTGCAGGAAATCGAGCGCGGCACGACGACGCTCGACGCGTTCGTCGCAGAGTACGAGGCCTTCATTCGCGCGGAGTTGGCCGAAGTGACGGCAAAGCGGGAAGGCGGCAAAACCGCCCCGAAGACGCTCGGCGCGCAGGGATGCGTTTCGGAAGCGTCGGTCGGCTGACGGCCTGCACCGAACGGAACGGCCCTCACGGCCCTTCGTCCGCAGGTTTTGCTTTCAACAAAGGAAGGAACGGGAGGACTCTCTTTGATTCGGACTTGCCGCGGCCTTTCGTGCCGGCGTAAAAAGCCCCGGAGAGCATCGCGCCTTCCGGGGCTCGGCAAGTCAGGTTCGGAAGCGCTCGGGCTCAATGAAGAAGTTCCTTGAGACACGGCTCCACGATCACCCCTTCGCGCGGGTCCGACCCCGACGCCAGGGTGAATTCCATCACGCGGCTCACGAACCGCATCGCGAGCGCCGAAGCGGCCGCGAGCGTTTCGCCGCGAAGGAGCGACCCCGTCACGACGCTCGTAAAGAGGTCCCCCGTCCCGCAGGTCGTAAAGGGAATGCGCGGCGTCGTGCGCTCGGCGTATTCGCCCGTGACCGAATCAAAGCTCACGACCTTGATTTCGTTTTCCGAGGCCGGCACGCTCGTGATGACGACCTGCTTCGCCCCCAGGGCGGCGAGCTTTTCCGTCATCGCGCGAAGCGCTTCGCTCGAGGGAACCGCCGTCCCGCAGGATTCGCCGAGCAGGAAGCAGGCTTCCGTGAAGTTGGGCGTAATGAGGGTCGCCTCCTTGACGAGCGTGCGCATCGCGTCGACGTATTCGGGACCGAAGACCGGGTAAAGCTTTCCGTCGTCGCCCATGGCGGGATCCACCACGACGAGCGACTCCTCGTGCGAAGCGAAGCGCCGCGCGGCGTCGCGCACGACTTCAATCTGCTCGACAGAAGCCAAAAAGCCGCTGTAGACGGCGTCGTACCGGAATCCGAGCTTCTCCCAACGGTCCATAAAGCCCGTCATCTTGTCGGTGAAGTCGTGAAAGGTGAATTCGCCGTAAGTGAGATTGTTCGAGAAAAAGGCCGTGGGCAGGGGACACACCTGCATGCCCATCGCCGAAATCACGGGAATCGCGGCGGTGAGCGAGCAGCGCCCGAAGGAGCACAGATCGTGCACGGCCAAAACGCGCACCTATTTCATCGGTGCGAAATTCGCGT
>OGFJ01001298.1_pt1 | contig 17031 bp, 10 predicted proteins | sample 1570861 | NCBI WGS metagenome assembly OGFJ01 (sample SAMEA2582060, study PRJEB24529) | metagenome | biome: Human gut stool | place: China | collected 2011
TCTGATCCAGGTGCTGCATGATTTCCTGGTGAAGTCTTTCAGCCTGACCAACAGGAGAATCCAGCTGCGAAAGATTAATATCCGGTGCAGCTGCGGTCAGTTCCAACTGTTGCCATGCTAGTTGTTGAGGTGTAGGTGTCAGGTGTGCTGCCATTTCGACTTTTTGTTCGATTGTCGAGCCTTCGGGAAAAACGAGATGTTTTTCGTAATATTGTTTTTTGTTCGACTGACAACCTGCGAATAGAGCACAAATAGTGAGAAAAACGCATGTATTTTTCATTGGGTATAAATAATTAGTTTCCATACAAAGATAATGATTCTATACAAAAAATAAAATACCTGTAAAATGTATGCTTTTGTTATAAAAAAGATAATGAGCGTTTAATAGGTGCATATCAGATTTTATTCGCTTATTCCATAGTAGTTTCCGTTTCCTCGTTCCGTATTTTATCTTATATTCTTATGGGTTTGGAAAAATATGCCCGGAATTTCGAGAGATAAGTGTGTCATATATGTGATTAGCGTAAAGTCTTCCTATGGGGAGAAATATTTCTTTCCCGATAAGTTTTATTTTTTTCTTGGAAAACATTTCGATTTTTTCGATAGGTACGATATATGAACGGTGAATGCGGAGAAAATTTTCTTCGGGCAAAATTTCTTGAATCGTTTTCATGTTCGTTCGGGACAGTATGTATCCCCCGTTTTCCCGGAAAATTTTAGTATAGTTTTCCATCGCTTCGATATATAGAATGTCATTAATGGGAATTGTTACGTTGGCATATTCTTGTTTGATAACGATATTCTCGGGGACTTTTTCTGTTTCTATTCTGCGAATGGCTTTCTCGACAGCTTTTTTAAATCTTTCGTAAGCAAACGGCTTGTGTAGGAAATCTACGGCATCGAGGTCGAATCCGTTGAGTGCGTATTGAGCGTGTGCAGTGGTGAATATAAAGCAACACTCTCTGGGTAGAGCGTGAGCGATATCCAGTCCGTTGATACTATTCATTTCTATGTCGAGGAAAACCAAATCGGGTTTGTGTCGTTTGATCTCTTCCAACCCAATACGAGGTTCGCTGAATGTCGAAAGATCCAAATTTCCAAACCGTTCGCAAAATTGAGTGATGACAAGTAAAGCTAGAGGTTCGTCGTCAATAGCTATACAAGAAAATTTTTTCATTGTAGTCGAATAGTTAGTCTGATTTTATATTGTCGGTTTTCTTGGACAGTCGTTAAATTAAAACGACCCGGATAGAGCAATTCTAATCGCTTGCGGCAATTTTCGATGCCGATAGCAGGGGTCTTTTCCTTTTTTTCTTTCATGACCGTATTTTCTGTTTCGAAAAGGAGTTGTCCGTTTTTCACTATAATTCTGATGAGTACAGTGCAATCTATATCGGAAGATGTACCGTATTTAAAAGCGTTTTCCACGAATGTAATAAGAATCATAGGAGGAATTGGAGCTTGGTCATCGTCGGTTTGTGTTTCGAAAGAAATGTGGGTATGTTTATTTAGTCTGAGAGCTTGTAAATCGACATATTGGCGAATATAATCTATCTCGTTACAAACGGGAATGGTTTCTGATGTAGTTTGTGCATACATATATTTGAGAATGTTGGAGAATTGAATAAATGCCGATTCTGTTTTATCGGATTTGGTCAATACCAAACCATATAATGCATTGAGTGTATTGAATAGAAAATGAGGATTGATTTGTGCCTTGTAAAGAGCCAATTCCGCTTTATTCTTTTCTGCTTCGATTTCTTGTTTGGATAGAATTTGGCGAAATAGTTCGAATGTCAGTTCTATGGCGAGACTGAATCCGGTGACGATGAGAAAGAAAAACCATACGGTTTGTGTTCGCATGTGCTGTCGTATACCCAAGTTCAGAGAAGAAGTGGAAAACTTGTCTTTTGGAATAGGTATCTGGCTGAGTCCCCATGTGCTTATCAACAGAGCCGCTATAACAAAAAAAACTTGTCCGAATTTATGTCTTAAAAAAAGTGAGGGTATGTTGGCTTTGCGGTAAGTAAAATAAAGGGCATATAAGTAAACGATCAATGTTAACATGAAATAGGTGTGGTGTATGATCCATTTTTCCACAGGAACTAACATGATAATCAGTGGTAGTATAACCAAACAAAAAAGTAAGTCTATGTATGTACTGATACGAGTCTGCCTCATATTTTCATTTATGTGTCGGTTTATATTGAAGAGAGAGTAGTCGTTGAAAAATTTCTTTTATGACAAAGGTAGAGCTTTCTTGTGAATTTGTCAATTGTCATCATTTGCTGTTCGGCATCACTTTTTAGTCGTTTATCAATACATGTTTATATGGTAGCAATATAATTTATAAATTTGAGAATTACTTTTCGGGGTAACGAAGATTAATCGCAAATTAAATAATCATCACATAAAACAGTAAAAATGAAACAATTTATTATTGCTATGGCTGTATTGTCTATGCTCTCGGCATGTAAAGAATCCCAACGAAGAGAAGGCACAGCAATGTACAAAACAATTACCGTAGAACCGACAAATAGGACTTTAAAGTCGGGATATACGGCGACACTGCGTGGACGCCAATTTGTAGAAGTACGTCCGCAAGTAAGCGGAATTATTACCGAAATAAAGATAAACGAAGGTGATGCTGTTCATAAGGGACAAACACTTTTTATCATAGATCAAGTGCCTTATAAAGCAGCTCTTGAAACTGCTGTGGCTAATGTGAAAAGTGCCGAAGCCAAGTTGGCTACGGCTCGACTTTCTGCTGAAAGCAAGGCCGAACTTTTTAAAGAACAGGTCGTTTCTGAATTTGATCTTCAAACGGCAAAAAATGAATTAGCCGAAGCAGAAGCGGCTTTGGCCCAAGCGAAAGCACAAGAAACAAATGCTCGTAACGATCTTTCATATACAGAGGTTAAAAGTCCGGTAGACGGTGTTGCTAGTATGATTCCTTATCGGGTGGGGGCTTTGGTGAGTAGTACTATTTCCGAACCTTTGGTATCGGTGTCTGACGATCAAGAAGTGTATGCCTATTTTTCCATGTCGGAGAATCAAATTCTCGACTTGCTTCAACAATATGGTTCTCTGCAAAAGGCGATGTCGCAAATGCCTGACGTAGAACTTACATTGAGCAATGGTAAGGCTTATGTACAACAGGGTAAGATTGATGCCATTAGTGGAACCGTCGATGAAAGTACCGGAGCAATCAGTTTGCGAGCCTCTTTCTCGAATCCCGACGGATTGTTACGTAACGGTGGAAGCGGGACGGTTCTTATTCCTACGGTAAGAAAAAATTGTATCGTTATTCCTCAGACGGCCACTTATGAGTTACAAAATCGGGTATTCGTTTACAAAGTTGTTGAAGGAAAGGCGAAATCTGCTCCGGTCGAGGTATTTAAATTGAATAACGGTACAGAGTATATTGTAGAATCGGGTCTTAATTCGGGAGATGTCATTATTGCCGAAGGAGCCGGATTAGTACGAGAGGGAACGATAATAGAAAGTCAGACGACCCAAGAATAACGTGTTGCCATGAAAATAAAAGTATTTATAGATCGCCCCATATTGGCGGGCGTTATATCCGTCGTGATACTCATTATTGGATTGATAGGTCTTTCCCAGTTGCCCATAGAACAATTCCCGGAGATAGCTCCTCCTACGGTTAGTGTTTCGGCCAGTTACACAGGGGCTAATGCCGAAACTGTGCAAAAGAGTGTGGTCGTACCTTTGGAAGAAGCTCTCAATGGAGTGGAGAATATGATGTACATGGTTTCATCATCTACGAATACTGGCTCTGCGAGAATTACAATCTATTTTCGTCAGGGTACAGATCCCGATATGGCGATGGTCAATGTACAAAATCGTATAGCTAGTGCCCAGGGGCTTTTGCCAGCCGAGGTTACGCGGAGTGGAATTACGGTTCGTAAACGACAGACGAGCAATATTAAAGCATTGGCTCTTTATAGTCCAGATAATTCATTCGATGAAAGTTTCTTGAACAACTATTTGAAAATAAATATTGAGCCCCGTCTTTCTCGTATAGCTGGTGTTGGCGAGGTGAATGTGATGGGAGCCGATTATTCGTTGCGTATTTGGCTCGATCCGGGTAAGATGGCAAAATACGGGTTGGTCCCGACAGATATAACGACGGTTCTCGATGAACAAAATTTGGAGGCTCCTACCGGTACTTTGGGTGCGGAGTCGGAAAATACGTTTCAATATGTATTGAAATACCGGGGGCGTTATGAAGATGAGAAAGATTATGAAAATTTGGTAATCAAGTCTCTTGCCAGTGGAGAAGTGTTAAGATTGAAAGATGTTGCTCGGATAGAGCTGGGTTCCCGTACTTACACTTATATTGGAGAGGTGAATGGACATCCCGGCTCTAACTGCATGATTGCGCAAACTTCCGGTTCGAATGCGAATGAGATTATCGAGGAGGTAGACAAAGTCGTAGCCGAAATTTCAAAATCTTTGCCTAAGGGTATGGAGTTGGTAGATTTGATGAGTTCCAAAGACTTTCTCGATGCTTCTATCAAGAACGTGATAAAAACATTGGTCGAAGCTATCCTTTTGGTGATATTTGTTGTGTATGTATTTTTGCAAAGTATGCGTTCGACGCTCATACCTTCTATTTCTATCATTGTCTCTCTGATAGGTACGTTTGCTTTCCTTTATGCGGCCGGTTTTAGTCTGAACATGTTGACTTTGTTCGCACTGGTGTTGGTAATTGGGACGGTGGTCGACGATGCGATAGTTGTGGTCGAGGCTGTACAGGCTAAATTCGATGAGGGATATAAATCTTCCTATTTGGCAACTGTCGATGCAATGGGAGGTATAACGTCGGCATTGATTACGACTACTTTTGTTTTCATGGCAGTGTTTATACCTGTTTGTTTCATTGGCGGTACGACCGGAACGTTTTATACGCAGTTCGGTCTCACTATGGCAGTGGCGGTAGCGATTTCGATGGTCAATGCGTTGACTTTAAGTCCGGCATTGTGCGCTTTGATTATGACTCCTCACGTGATTGGAAAAGGAGGTAAAATGAGTTTCTCTTCTCGTTTCCATATGGCATTTGATACGGCATTTCATCGTATCGTGATGAAATATAAAACAGGCGTGTTTTTTATGTTTAAACATAAATGGTTGGCTGGTGTATTGTTGGTAATTGCTGGCGCCGGATTGTTTATTTTGATGAAAACGACGAAAACCGGACTTGTGCCGCAGGAGGATATGGGAACTATTTTTGTAGATGTACGTACTTCTCCTGGAACGAATTTGGAGCAAACTAAGGTTGTAATGGACGAAATCGACAGGCGTATCAAGGATATTCCTCAGGTTCGTATATTCTCTAAGGTGACAGGTAATGGTATGATCAGCGGTCAAGGGGCATCGAACGGTATGTTTATCATTCGTTTGAAACCCTGGGACGAACGGACGGGCGATGAAGATGAAATAAATGCCGTTATCAATGAAATATATAAACGTACAGACGATATATCTTCGGCACAGATTATGGCTTTTGCACAACCGATGATTCCCGGCTATGGCGTGAGCAGTGGATTTGAAATTTATGTGCAGGATCAAAAGGGAGGTACGATTGAGGATTTGTTGAAATATACGCGTCAGATGATCGACGCTTTGAATGCCAGACCCGAAATCGCGCGTGCCACGACTTCGTTCGATACTAAGTTCCCTCAATATTTGGTCGAGGTAGATGCTGCCCGCTGTAAACGTAACGGAGTATCGCCGTCGGAAGTGCTGAATGTATTGTCGGGATATATAGGAGGAAACTATGCATCGAATATGAACCGTTTTTCGAAATTATATCGAGTGATGGTGCAGGCTTCACCGGAATTTCGGTTAGATACGGAAGCATTAAATAATATGTTTGTCCGTAATTCAGATGGTGAAATGTCCCCGGTTAGTCAATATTTGACACTGACTCGTGTGTATGGGGCTGAAACGCTGTCTCGTTTTAATCTTTTTTCGGCTATTAGTGTTAATGGCACACCTGCGGCAGGGTACAGCTCGGGACAAGCTATTCAGGCAGTTCGAGAGGTCGCGGAAGAGACGCTTCCCGAAGGCTACGGATTCGAGTTCGGAGGAATGTCTAGGGAAGAGGCATCGTCGGGTAGTACCACTACGTTGGTATTTGTGATATGTGTTGTATTTATCTATTTGATTTTATGTGCTTTATATGAAAGTCTTTTCATTCCCATCGCGGTAATTCTTTCCGTTCCTTTTGGTTTGGCCGGAAGTTTCTTGTTTGCTAAAATGTTTGGTTTGGAAAATAACATCTACTTGCAAACAGGACTAATCATGTTGATAGGATTGTTGGCGAAAACGGCGATTTTGTTGACAGAATATGCTTCGGAACGTCGTCGGCATGGTATGACAATTACCCAAGCGGCAATCTCGGCAGCTCAGGTTCGGTTACGTCCGATCCTTATGACTTCGCTTACCATGATATTCGGTATGTTACCTATGATGTTTTCGTCGGGTGTAGGAGCTAACGGGAATATTTCTATCGGTGTAGGAACTGTCGGTGGTATGTTAATCGGTACGATAGCTTTATTGTTTATTGTTCCTGTGTTGTTTATCGTATTCCAGACTTTACAAGAAAGATTAATGCCGGAACGTAAGTTACCCAAAATTGAAGAAAATAAATAAACTTGTGAATCATTGATATGAAAAGGATAATTATAGGTTTGTTATTATCGACCGGATTGAGCGGTTGCCACATATATAGGACGTATGAACGTCCTGAATTATCGGGAGTCGATAGTCTGTATCGAGTTCCGGCAATGACAGAAGATACGATGTCGCTTGCTGATTTTTCATGGAAAGAACTTTTTACCGATACGGTTTTACAACAGCTTATCGAAAAAGGAATAGCAAATAATACCGATTTGAATATAGCTCGGTTGAAAGTGCGTGAAGCAGAAGCTTTGTTGACCTCTTCTAAGTTGGCGTATTTGCCTTCCGTTTCTCTTACTCCGCAGGGAACAATCAAGAGTATAGAAGGAAATAGTCCGACTAAGACGTATAATTTGGCTGCATCGGCCGATTGGGAATTAGATATATTCGGACGTCTCACTAATGCCAAACGAGAGGCAAAGGCTGTGTTAGAGCAAAGTCAAGCTTATAAGCAAGCCGTCCAGACTCAGTTGATCGCTACGATTGCAAATAGTTATTATACGCTGTTGATGTTGGATAAGCAACTCGATATTAGTAAACGAACGGCCGAGATATGGGCAGAGAATTTACGCGTTATGAAGGCTTTGAAAAAAGCGGGGCAAACTACTGAAATGGCTGTTGCTCAAATCGAAGCAAGTAAATTGTCGGTCGATGCTTCTTTATTATCATTAGAACAGCAAATTACCGAGGTGGAAAATTCTTTATCGTCTTTATTGGGAGTGGTTCCTCAGAGGATAGATCGTTTGACATTGGATATGCAGTCTTTTCCCGATACTTTATCGGTAGGAGTACCTTTGCGGTTGTTGCAGAGACGTCCAGACGTACGCCAAAGCGAAGCTGCATTAGCCGAAGCTTTTTATACGACAAATCGGGCTTATTCGGCTTTTTATCCTGCCATTACGCTAAGTGGTTCGGCGGGGTGGACGAATGCAGCCGGAGCTATTATTTCTAATCCGGGGGAATGGTTGTTTTCTGCGGTGGGGTCATTGGTACAACCGCTTTTCAACAGAGGACAGAATATAGCTAATTTGAAAGTTGCAAAAGCTCGACAAGAGGAGGCTTTACTCACTTTCCGCCAGACACTCCTTAATGCAGGGACAGAAGTAAATGATGCTTTGTTACAATGGCAAGTTGCACGCCGGCGATTGGATTTGGATCGACAGCAAATTATCTCTCTTCAATCGGCAGTCAGGAGTTCCGAGCTGCTGATGCGTCATAGTTCACAGAACTATTTAGAAGTACTTACCGCACGCCAGACTCTTTTGGATGCCGAGTTATCGGCCGTATCCGATCGTTTTGAAGAGATACAGGGAGTTATTAATCTTTATCATGCGTTAGGCGGAGGATATTAGGTAAGAAATAATTTTATTATAATAAATGACTCACCCTAAAAGTTCGAACTTTTAGGGTGTTGTTTTTTGTGATTAGTATAGAAATCAAGGTCATAAATAAATCGAAATGGTTAAATAACTTTCGTTTACTTTCGATTTATATCTTTTTGAGAAAAAATATTATCTTTGGCAAAATTATATATATAAGTCAAATATAACAGTAAACTCTATATAAAGTTCGTTTTGTATTTGTCGCAAAGAAAGTACCAATGAAAGCAGAAACAAAATGTTGGATTATGGAGAGTTGTTTCGGTATTTTCACGGAAATAAGAAATAGTTGTTTAATATAATAAATACAGGACCTTTTAATATTTAAATGATTCTATGAAAACATTATTCCAATCTTTTTCTCCCTATTTAACGGGAGTAGCAGCGACTACTGTTGTTTTTTCTTTTTCGTCATGTAAGAAAGAAAATAAAGTTCCTACTCGTTATAATATTGTTTATATTATGACAGATGACCATACCGGACAAATGATGAGTTGTTATGATACTCGCTATATCGAAACTCCTAACTTGGATAGAATTGCTCGGGACGGAGTTCGGTTCACGAATAGTTTTGTAGCGAATTCATTAAGTGGGCCGAGTAGGGCGTGCATGCTTACGGGTAAACACAGTCATGCGAATGGGTTCACCGATAATACGACTTGTGTATTCGATGGTTCGCAGCAGACGCTGCCTAAACTTTTGCAGACTGCGGGTTACCAAACCGCTATCGTGGGGAAATGGCATTTAGAGAGTATGCCTACGGGATTCGACTATTGGGAAATTCTTCCCGGTCAGGGCGATTACTATAATCCCGATTTTATAACGATGAATAATGATACGGTTCGAGAAAAGGGTTACTTAACTAATATTATTACCGATAAAAGTATAGATTGGTTGGAGAAAGGTCGTGATAAGGAGCAGCCCTTTTGTTTGTTTATTCATCATAAGGCTATTCACCGCGACTGGCTGCCTGAATTGAAATATCTCACGTTATATGAAGATAAAGAGTTTTCAATGCCCGATAATTTTTATGATGATTACGAGGGGCGGCCGGCTGCTGCTGCGCAAACGATGAGTATTGCAAAAGACATGGATATTATTTATGATACGAAAATGTATCGTGAGGGAATGAAGTCACGTTTGAAGAAAGCCTATGGACGTAAGATAAAACGGCTTACTCCCGAAGATCGGGTAGCCTATGATGCGGTATATGATTCTATAACTGATGTATTTTTTCGGGAGAATCCACAGGGGAAGGAGCTGGTTGAATGGAAATATCAACGGTTTATGCGTGATTATGCAAAAGTCGTGAAATCGTTGGACGATAATGTCGGACGAGTTTTAGACTATTTGGAAAAGGCCGGGTTATTGGATAATACGTTGGTTGTCTATACTTCCGATCAAGGATTTTATATGGGAGAACATGGCTGGTTTGATAAACGATTTATGTATGAAGAGTCTATGCGAACGCCGCTTGTTATGCGTTTGCCGAAAGGTTTTCAAAAGCGAGGCGATATTCCCGAATTGGTGCAGAATATAGATTATGCCCCGACATTCCTCGAATTGGCCGGTGTGGAGATTCCTGATGATATACAAGGTATTTCATTGATGCCGTTATTGAGGGGCGAGCATCCACAAGACTGGCGATCTTCTCTTTATTATCATTTTTATGAATATCCGGCAGAACACATGGTGAAACGCCACTATGGCGTTCGTACTGAACGTTATAAATTGATACATTTCTATGATGATATCGATCAATGGGAACTATACGATTTGCAAACTGATCCCACGGAAATGAACAATCTTTTCGATAAGCCGGGGTATGAAAGTATAATCGAGAAATTGAAACAGGAATTGGTCGGACTTCAAACTTTATACGGAGATTCGATAGAGTACCGATTACGGGATAAAAAATTATAGGATAAAAATTAGGGAGAGAAATTTAGAAATAAGTTGTTCAATATAAAGTTGCGGTAATGAAGAAAGGTTTTTGGATTATTTTGTGTATGTTTTTTATTCCCCCGGTTACTTTTGCCGGGAATATGAAATTGCATTATGAGCGTCCGGCAGAGTATTTCGAAGAGACTCTCGTTATAGGGAATGGGACGATGGGAGCGACTTTATATGGCGGTGTAAAAAAAGATAAGATTTCATTTAACGATATAACACTTTGGACAGGAGAACCCGAAAGCGAAAATTCTTCTCCCGATGCTTTTAATACTATTCCCGAAATTAGAGCTTTACTGGATAATGAGGATTATCAAGGGGCTGATAAGGCTCAATACAAGGTGCAAGGACATTACAGTGAAAATTATCAGCCACTTGGAACATTGACGATAGAATATCTTGATGATACAGCTGGCATTTCTGATTACCACCGATGGCTCGATATTGGTAATGCTACGGCACGAACGCAATACTTGAAGGACGGAAAACTTTTTACGAGCGATTATTTTGCATCGGCTCCCGATTCGGTGATTGTCATTCGTTTGAAATCTGAAAATAAGGAAGGAATTCATGCGTTGCTTTCGTTCGATTCTCCGTTACCTCATAGCTCGCAGGTGGCCGATAATGAAATATCTGTTGAAGGTTATGCGGCTTATCATTCGTTTCCGGTTTATTATAAGGCGGAAGATAAGCATCGCTATGATCCGGAAAGAGGAATTCATTTTAAAACACTTGTGAGGGTTTTGAATGTCGATGGGAGTATAAAGAATCGATATTCGGATAGTCGTATCGAGATTGACGGGAGCACAGAAGTGCTCATTTTGATAGCGAATGTTACGAGTTTTAACGGTTTTGACAAGGATCCGGTTAAAGAGGGGCGCAATTATCGCAGTCATGTAGAAAAACGTATGAAGTGTGCTGTCGGTAAAACTTATAATGCTTTGCGAGAGGCACATATTAGAGACTATAAATATTATTTCGACCGTGTAAAACTCGATTTAGGAAATACAGATGATGATATTGCGGCATTGCCGACAGACAAACAGTTACTTTTTTATACCGATTGTAAGCAACAAAATCCAGATTTAGAGGAACTTTATTTTCAATTTGGACGCTATTTGCTCATATCTAGCTCTCGTACTTCGGGAGTCCCGGCCAATTTGCAGGGCCTGTGGAACGAAAGTGTGCTTCCGCCTTGGAGCAGTAACTATACAGTCAATATTAATCTCGAAGAAAATTATTGGGCTTCCGGTACGGCTAATCTGATAGAGATGCAATATCCGCTGATAGAGTTTATTGCCAATCTCAGTAAGACGGGAAGAAAAACCGCAAAAGATTATTATGGAGTAGAGCGAGGTTGGTGCTTGGGGCATAATTCGGATATTTGGGCGATGACGTGTCCTGTTGGTCTTAATGAGGGGGACCCTTCATGGGCTTGTTGGACGATGGGGGGTACATGGTTGTCTACTCACATTTGGGAGCATTATCTTTTTACATTGGACAAGGAATTTTTGTATAAATTTTATCCTGTGTTAAAGGAGGCAGCAGAGTTTTGCATGGATTGGTTAGTCGAGAAAGATGGAAAACTTGTGACCTCTCCCGGAACCTCTCCCGAAAATAAGTACATTACGCCTGATGGGTATGTGGGGGCTACTTCCTATGGAAACACTTCCGATTTGGCGATGATACGCGAATGCCTTATTGATGCCGCCGAAGCCTCGAAGGTGCTCGGGGTGGATAAGTCTTTCAGGAAAAGAATTAAAAAGACTCTTTCTCGGTTATATCCGTATCAAGTTGGGAAGGACGGTAATTTGCAAGAGTGGTATTACGACTGGCAAGATCAAGACCCATATCATCGGCATCAATCTCATCTTTTCGGGTTGTATCCGGGGCATCATTTGTCGGTTGAGGAAACTCCCGAATTGGCGGCAGCTTGTGCCCGTACACTCCAAATTAAAGGAGATGAAACGACCGGTTGGAGTACCGGGTGGCGTGTAAACCTTTTGGCTCGGTTACGAGACGGAGAAAAAGCCTATCATATGTATCGTAGGCTTCTTCGGTATGTCAGTCCCGATAACTATAAAGGAGAAGATGCGCGGCGTGGGGGTGGAACTTACCCGAATTTGTTGGATGCCCATTCGCCTTTTCAAATAGATGGTAACTTTGGCGGGTGTTCGGGTGTTATAGAAATGCTCATGCAATCTTCGACCAATAAGATCGTTCTTCTTCCGGCATTGCCGGAGTCATGGGCCGATGGTAAAGTACAAGGTATTTGTGCTCGTGGCGGGTTTGTCGTCGATATGGAATGGAAAAATAGAGAAGTTGTATCATTAATTGTCTCTTCACTTAAAGGAGGACGAACTGAGATTTGCTTCAATGGAGTTTCGAAAAAAGTCGTATTTAAAACCGGTGAGAAAAAAAGATTGTTGTAGTTGAAAAGTAGTATGCATTATTATTAGAGAAATATATTGGTTTGAGATCATTAATAAATAGTTGAGCTTATGGGAAATGAGAGAAAGACGATTCGGTTGGTTTACCCTCAATGGCAGGGTGGAGATATAGCACGGTGGATATCAGAAATAAAAGATTCGGAAGAGGCTTCTCGTGGGTATGTATTGGGTTCCCAGCTTTTAAATTTCCTTGCACCGAGTGGGAATAATGAGGTTTTAACCGTACCGGTCTCGACGGATAAAATTGAGAGGAAGGTCTCCGATGGTGTACTCGATAGAGATGTTATCGTACAGCAGACAAAAGCGGCTTTGGAAATGCTGCGTGTTGCTTCTCCCGATAAAATTGTGACGTTGGGGGGTGACTGCTCGGTTAGCGTACCTCCGTTTACTTATTTGAAAGAGAGATATAAGGACGATGTTGTGATGGTTTGGATCGACGCTCATCCAGATATTACGTTGCCCGGCGATGTCTATACGGGGTATCATGCAATGGCGGTCACTGCTTGTATGGGATATGGCGATAAAAAGATTATAGCGGAATTACCGTCTAAATTTGCTCCGTCTGAAATCCTTTTTGTCGGGTTGCGTGATTGGGAACGGGAGGAGATAAAAGTTCGTCAACAACAATATGGGATAAAACATTTTACTCCTTTGGAGGTTGCTCGGAATAGCGAGGCTGTGAAAGAGTGGTTGAATGCTTGCTGTGCGTCGAAAGTCGTAGTCCATTTTGATATGGACGTAATGGATCCGGCCGAAATAATTGCTGCGGTAGGAACATCGCCCGATGGAATGAAAATGGGAGATGTCGTTCGAGTCATTAATGATATTGCAGCGGAAAAAGAGATTGTTGGTCTGACTATCGCAGAGCCGATGCCACGTATAGCGATACGGATTAAAGATATGTTAGGACGATTGCCTCTCTTAAAATAGAACATAAAAGGTAATTAATTTATCCTCGTTGTGCAAGTGTTTTAGTTTGAAGAATTGGCACATTTTTTGAGCAAAATAGATAAAGGAGAGTTAGGCATTTCCTTGCGAGAGGTAAGATTTTATTATAATAGCGAAAGCCTTATGAAAGTATTATTGATTAACGGAAGTCCGAGGAGAAATGGAAATACGCATATAGCGTTATCCGAGGTAGCATCTGCTTTGAATGAAAATGATATTGAGACAGAGATCGTTTTTATCGGGACGAAAGCTGTGCAGGGTTGTATTGCCTGCAATAAATGTGCGGAATTAGGTAGATGTGTGTTCAATGATGAGTTGTACAATACAGTGAGAGAGAAGCTCGAAACAGCAGATGCGATTGTTGTTGGGTCGCCGACCTATTATGCCGGCCCGAATGGTTCTCTTTGTGCTCTGCTTGACCGGTTGTTCTATTCGTCTGCGTCTTTGTTACAGTATAAACCGGCCGCTGCGGTTGCTGTTTGCCGGCGAGGTGGGGCAAGTGCCACGTTCGATGGACTGAATAAGTACTTTACAATAAGTAATATGCCTGTCGTTTCCTCGCAATACTGGAATAGCGTTCATGGTAGATTGCCGGGAGAAGCCGAACAAGATGGTGAGGGGTTGCAGACCATGAGAATATTAGGTAATAATATGGCATGGTTATTGGAAAATATAAAGGAGGGTAAGCATGTTATTCCCGACAGGGAGCCTCGGATTATGACAAATTTTATTCGATAAATATAAGGAAGGTAAAATAGGCTCTGTAATTATAGGGCCTATTTTTATTTAAGGCTATAAGTGTAATGAGTAACGAATCCTAAAATTAATCGTGATAGATTCGGTTCTTACAATAAAATTCCGTTTCGTTGGTGTATATCGAATTATTTCTAGATATTTACTGTACGTCTAGTTGATAGGTATATTGGCATATTTTTGGTATACACTAAAAGAGTATAAAGAATTTATAAATAAAAAACTCCTATAATAGCATTATAGGAGTTTTTTATTTGTATGGTTTTGTCCAACTTCTCGGTGATCCGCTTGGGGCTCGAACCCAAGACCCCAACATTAAAAGTGTTGTGCTCTACCAGCTGAGCTAGCGAATCTAACCTTGTTGCTTTTTGTAAAAGCGTTGCAAAGATACGGCTTTTATTGGAATATGCAAGCGGTATCTGTAAATTATTATACTTAATTTTATCGGTATAAAGTCATATTTTTATTTTATGCTTTGATTATTAGCGCATAATACTTTCAAAAAGAGGTATAAGTAATGAGGTGATAACTCCCATCAGCCCGATGGCCAAGCCACTAATAGCTCCTTCGACGGCTCCCAATTCGATGGCTCGTGCCGTTCCTAGCCCATGTGCCGCTGAACCTAAGGCAAGCCCTCTGGCTACTCGGCTGTTGACATGGCAGCGGTCGAGAATGGCAGGACCGACAATACCGCCCAAAAGCCCGCAGCCAAATACGATAACTGCGGTGAGCGACGGTATGCCATTCGAGTGTTCCGACAAGGAGATAGCGATGGGTATGGTTACCGATTTAGGTTGCAGTGACGAGGTGATAGCCTCGTCTACTCCCATGATTCTGCAAATAGCTATGACACTTACTATACCTACGATACCGCCGGCAAAGACAGCAGTAAGTACGGGTATCTCTTTCCCTCTGATTTGCCCGATTTGTTCGTAAAGGGCATATCCCAGTGCAACGACCGAGGGTCCTAAAAGAAAGCTGATGAAACTGCTACCTGCACAAAACGTGTCATAGTCGATGCCCAGTAATGAAAGGAGAGCTATGATAAGCACCATAGCGACTAGAAGAGGGTGAAACAGAGCTATGTGTTTTTTTCGGTACAATTTGCAGCCGGCTAAATAGCTTCCCAATACCAATAGGAGTATAAAGGGAGTAGAAGAAAATATTTCACTCATATTTTTTCACCTCCTTTCTTATGGGATAATTTACGATCGAGCTGTTCTTCGGTTACTCCGACGACAACGATCACCAGCAATGTTGTCACAACCGATACGGTGAGTAATACTACCCAATTGCTCATGAGTATTTTATATTCGTGCATTAGCCCTATGCTGGCGGGAACGAAAAACAGAGCCATATTGCGGGTGAGTGCCGAGGCTGCTTTATCTACATCGTGCGGACGGATCCATTTTAGAGTGAGCGCGATGAATAGCAATATCATGCCGCATACGCTGCCGGGAATGAGTTTCCCGATTAGCAGACTCATCATCTCTCCTAATACATAGAAAAGCATGATGTAACAAAAACCTTTAATCATTTTTACTTAATCTTGATAATACCTGAATACCTTCTGTTATTTATTTTTATAGTGAATACCGTCTTCGCAGGCGGTAATGAATCCTTCGTCCTGTAAAAAGCGCAAGCTCTCGATAACCTCGTTCTCTGGATAGGGGAGGCTTTCCACGATTTCGTTTCGGCTGATTGCCCCATTTCCGAGCAGTCGCTGTATCTCTTTCGCAATTTGTATCGGAGAATTTTTTGAGGCGGCCTCTCGTTTTTTTCGTTCGATACAGTTGTCGCAATAGCCACATTCATAGTCTGCTTTTTCTCCGAAATATTCCAGGAGCATTTGTTGGCGACAGCGTGAGGAGGTGGCGTATGTAATCATACTTTTTATGCGATCTGCCATACGCTCTCGACGCTCTTCATAGGCTTCGCGGGTAATTTGTACATAGCGGGGCTCCATGCGTTCCCGGGTATAGACGATGTATGGGGTGCGACGTCGGGGAATATAATGCAGTATATGCATGCGGTTCAGTTTTAGTAGCGATTCATACACTTCCTGCTGGTTCATGCCGAGTCGTTGGCACAACAAATCTTCATGAATATATACGTAGTCGGCGAACAGTCCGGTATAAGATCGCAACAGGCATTGCAGCACACGGTCGGTTTGGGGATCACTTTCTCGTAATTCGTATAGTTCGTCCTTGTGTACCAGAATCATGATCCGGGATAGAGAGTCGGTTTCCTCGATAAATTCGATATATCCCGAAATGGTAAGTATTTTTAGCGCGTTGAGTACAGGTGTGGCAGCATACTTGAATGTGGTGCAAAAGCGTTTCAAGTTAAACTCGTAAATCGAATCCATGCCACAGCCTAATGCTATTTCGAGAAAATTGCCTACGCGTTCGTAAACTTTCAATATAAATTCCTTATCGGGAAATTCCTCGGTCAACCTTTTGTGCAACGTGGCTTTATCTCTTCGGGCATAAAGCAATACCGCATAGGAACGGGTTCCATCACGCCCCGCTCGTCCCGCTTCCTGAAAATACTCTTCGGGGGCGTTCGGCATTTCGATATGGACGACAACCCTTACGTTTGGTTTGTCGATACCCATGCCGAAGGCATTTGTCGAAACCATAACCCGGATTTCGTCTGCTTTCCATTTTTGTTGTTTATCGGCTTTTTCTTCCGAGTTCAATCCGGCGTGAAAAAAATCTGCCGATATACCAGCTTTGCGCAATTCTTCGGCGACTTCTTTCGTCCGTTTTCGATTCCTCACATACACGATAGCGCTGCCCGGCACACGGTTGAGTAAGATCGGAAGAGCGTCGTGTAGGGAAAGA